>Ga0256404_1000110_pt1 | contig 190135 bp, 155 predicted proteins | sample RumenRJG_01DNA_FD_185990 | JGI IMG/M metagenome (GOLD analysis project Ga0256404, IMG submission 185990) | Bovine rumen microbial communities from Lethbridge, Alberta, Canada - RJG_01 | ecosystem: Host-associated > Mammals > Digestive system > Stomach > Rumen | place: Canada: Alberta...
GGGAGGGAAGAAGAATGCCACATCAGGACGGGGCGGACGGTCCTTTTGGTTGTTCCACTTATAGGTCTTGTCCCAATCCTTCAGTTTCTTGTCCGATTCTTCATCGTGCGCCCTGAAGTCCCTGCAGATGGCCTCTGCCAACAGCCCTATTTGGCCTTTGTTACCCGAAAACTCGGCACAGAGATGGGCTATAAGGCCGCATGGCTCCATCCATATCCCCGAAGGGTACATAAATTCACAACCGTTGACGTGAGCCCCAAGTGAGGAGAAAACCATCGGAGCAAGCGGCTCATGCATGAGTTTGCTGACCTGTGACAGCAAAAGATTAACTGATTCAAGGCCTTTTCCGAGTTTTGGCATCTTAGGCCGTACGGGCTTTGTAATGTCGTATTTCATTGATTTACAGATATTTAATTAAATGATTTATACTGACCGAGCGTTACGTTACAGATGTTACAGTTGCTTTTTTGAGGGTATGCCTCTTGTTGAATACAATGTAACTATCTGATTATTAATTAATTATAACACTATTAAAAGGGGCATATCTCTCTTTTTTCTAACTGTAACAACTGTAACGTAACGTGCTTTTACCTACTCTCTTCCTCTATCAGGCCACCGAGTGCCATACAAAGTTCGTTATAGACTCCGAGAGCAAATCGCTCCAGGTTGAAGTTAGCACCTTTGGGCAACTCCTTGAAGTTCAATCTGAGGCTACCGTCGTCCCGTCTTGTGACCGTAATGTACTGGCCGTCAAAGATATGCGGATTGCGCTTGCCAGCGGTCTGGTGCACCGTCTCGACGAAAATGAAGTGCTCGTCGTAACGGAATTCCTCACAAATCTCGTCGCGTCGCAAGATTCCTTGATAGTTCATACCAGCCTTCATCTTGCTGTCGCTGCGAAGGAGTGTCTTCAAATCTACGCTCAGATGCGTGTTCGGGTGCCAACCTTGCTTTTCACTTTCGGTTGTGTGTTCACGATAAGCAACTGCTAAAGGTTCGTTGCTTTTCTCCAAATAATCGTGCAGGATTTCTCCTACGAGGCGAGGGCCGTACTGTTTCTTTTGCCCTGCCGCATGATTCTTTTTAATTGTATCCACGGTTCTTATATTTAAATATGTGGAACAAAAGTGGGAAGAGTCCCCGGCCTTAGATTAATCCCTTAATCCTCTTCGGCAACTCATAAGGACTGTTACAGAGTTGATCGGTTCTCTGCCACGCTGTTGGCGAATTCACATATATTACTTCAATATCCGAGCCAGCGTGGCATAATACTTGATAATAGATGTAATATTTGGCACACATCAGTCAAGTTGCTGATAATCAGAAAGAAAATAAAAAATGCCGACAACAGATTCAAATCTGCTATCGGCAATTATCCTATTTCGATACCTAAATATCGGGAAGTATCGGGAAACTATTGGTGAAGTATCGGTGAAGTATCGGGAACTGATCCTGACTGTTTGGTGTGCTGCTTAATAATTTTACGTATCAATTCAAGCATAGTTTCATCTTTGATGCCAGAATCAGAAGTCCCAACCTTTTCAATTTCGTTTAGCTTGAAGTACTTTGTCTTGACATCTGTGAAGAACATGCTGTTCAACTGCTCTGTAGTTTTGGTTACTATGCCGGACTCCCGCATCAAGCCAATAATGTTAAGCACAAGTTTCAGGTTGTAGTCGCTTTGGCTTGCTGTATTTTTTTCCGGGAGGTCATCCTTGAGAGTTATTTTTATTCGTGGACTAGTTTCCTGCATCTGCTTTATGATGGTTATTTCGTTTGAGAGGTCATCCCAGATGTCAAAGAAATCATCTTGTGTGTAATTGCTACTTAAACAGCCAGGAGTGTTGGCAAGCGTGTTGGAGTAAAAATCGAATATTTCTTCTGTGCGTTCTTTCAAGGCTTGCAGTTCTGCAGGTATTTGTGGTTTCTCATCATCCTCCAGCGGATCGTGTGGCTGCACCAGAAATCCTGCCGTCTCCTCTTCGTCCTCGCCGCTGTTGTATGCCTCGGCAATAGCCATCGTCAGTTCAGGGTCATATTCCAAAACCATCTTGTATATACGCCTGATGAGCAATTGATGCGGATTTGGCTTGTCGTCGGGACACGCCAGCAGGTGCATGGCCAGAGCGAGCAGTACGCACATCACGCTTCGCTCGGCATCCCCCTTAGTGCGGTCGATGGAGTCGCAAGCCTGATTGATGACAATCTTGCGGTACTTGTTTTCCAGTCGTGTTCGCTGCTCGGCAATGAACTTGTCCCTGCGTGGTGCCGTTTTCAGTTCTTCCTCCAGACGCAACACCTCTGACCACACCTCAACAGGATATAACCCTCCCTTCTGAGTCTCAATCGAATCAAGTACGGAAGATATGCAATTATACGTTTCGTAATTATTGCTATATTCTTTTGACAGCTTATTTGCACGCTGCTCACCAATTCTTGCGAAATAGTCCATTCCAGGTTTATTCGTTTCTCGTACTGAGGGCTGTCAGGCCATCTTCTATTTCTTTCTTTGTGTTTTCAAACAAGTCATCTTGGCCATTGAACTTGCTGACATCGTCAGAAAAAGTGGTGGTCCAGGTACTATACATCTGCATATGGTCTTTTTCATACGCTTTGCGCTCCTCTTCGCTCATTTTGTTGACAACGTTTTTGGGCTTACGTCCAAAAATGACTGTTCTCTTGTCGGTAAGGGTGAGTTTTGCCGTGCGACCATTCTGTCGGCAGTTCTCCCACAATTCACCCATCAGTCCATCCTGGTAGTCAGGGTCGAGATTCAAAGCCGGCGCCGGTTCTTGAGGCTCTCCTTTCTTTCTTCTCTTTTTCTCTCTGGCTTCCTTGGGCACGGAGAACTTCATGGTGGGCGAGGCATACATTTCCTTACACTCTTCTTTAATTCCCTGCAACAGCTTGTTGCCTGTACGTCCCATATTTGGATAGCCTACATCAAATTCCACATCCTGGATGTATCCTTTGTATTTGTCGAGGGCGACCCAGAAGTCGCTCTTCTGCCATACAGGCTCTATGCGGATGGTCAGATTGTATTTCTTTCGGAGAATGATGTCGAGCGCTCCCCTCAGCACATTCCGGACGGCATCGGTAGACCCCCATTCTGACTTATGCTCTATCAAGATGCGTTGCTGGTCATGGCGGTTGTCAATAATGACGAGTGCCGACGGTTCATTGCGCTCTATAATGGTCTGCCAGTTCACTTCACGGGTTTTCTTACTCAGTTTGGCTATTCGCAGCATGAAAATCCCATTTCCCATTTCTCCCCCCTTGGGTAGCAACACGATGAACGGATAGGCCTTGTTGTTCCATAGGAAAGCCAGACAGTCTTCTAATTTTCCTTGCGCACCTTCCTTTTGGAACTTGAATAACTCGACGGCATCTTTCGTCAGGACACCGTCTATTATCTGTTGATGAATTTTCATGTTAGCATCAGCCTTAGCCTTCGCTTCCAAAGTGAGTTTTTGAAACACTTCGTGTTCTGTTTCTCCCTTACCGGGAACTGGTGTCGGCACAGGGCAACATTGGTAACCATAAACTGTAAAATCAGCCATTTGTCCTCTATATTCAATTGTTATTCGATTTAATATTTACGTCGTTAGATTGTACCCTCATCCTCGCAGTAGGCCAGATAGTCGTCCACGGCCTCATGGAAGGCTTCCGTCAGCTCCCTGACGCTCTCGCCCTCGAAGTTCACCAGTCCGTTGATGCCCTCAATCTTTCCAAAAAACACATTGTCCTTCTCGCTGAACGAAACCAATCCCAGATAGCCTTTGTAAGTCATCGTATTCATAGCGCAAAGGTAACAATAATTTAGTTGCAAACCAAATTTTTCGCTATTTTTTTCTGATTCTATCATTATAATACAAATAAAATTGCTACCTTTGCCCCTTGCGCACACGGGGACAGGCACGGTGTGACCTTAGCTTTTCAAGTTTTGTGATATTGGTAGATTTTTATTGTTTTATTTGTTTGTTTCGCTAAATTGTCGTATCTTTGCCCCTGTGAAATTCTAAGCAAAGATGAGTCATGACATATCTCAACCAGTTCCACAAGGAAGCAACGGAGCGCAAGATGCGGAAAATAGCCGCATCGCAACAATCGCCGATGAGCTCGAGCGACTTTGCGCAATACATGAAGCGCAACTTCGAGATAGCCAAGCAGATGTAAGTCATTTTGAGGCAGAGCAGCGTGCTGCTGAGCAAATGGCTAAAGCCGGCGGCTATTGGATTCCCATGATGGACATTTTCGACTTGGGCGTTCCTGGGCCGAGCGGGAATGAGAATGACACCTATGTAGCCGAAAAACTTATTTTTAAGGTGAACAATCTTTTGAACAGCGGAAGTATTGTAGCCCTGCTCAAAAAGATTCTGATGCACAATCTGCTTTTTCCTGACACAGCCTATTCCTTCTATGGTTTTGCCGGCTTTGATGGCCGCACGGTTCAGCCAGTCATTACCCAGCCGCGCATTGCTGATGCTCATCCTGCCACACAGGTTATGATAGACACCTATATGGCCGCTCTCGGTTTCGAGAAGACTACCCAAGAGGGGCGTTTCTCTAATGGAACGTATGAGGTATGGGACCTTGTTCCTCGTAACGTGTTGGTTGACGAGGATGGCGACATCTTTGTGGTTGATGCAGAGATTAAGCATATTTAGCCAGTACAATTTGGGGCCAGGCCACAGAGTCAATTAGTCGAATTTTAATTTTGGCAGACTATTCACGATGTCAACCGTCTGGACGCTGACATTGATGACAGAGAGCAGGAGGTCGAGGATGTAGCGGGGCTTGTGGTGCTCACGTGCCCAGTCGTTGGCATCGTTCTTAATGAGTGACTTCTTATCCTGACTCACGCAATAACGCTCCACAATCCATTCGATGGCAGACTTGCCGTTAACGATGTATTCGTAGGCTTTCTGCGGGATGTTCTCAATGGTGATGTTGCCATTATAGATGATGGTGCTCTTGTCCTGCTTCGACTTGAAGCGCATCTTGTCTACTACGCGGAAGTAATCGTAGGCTCCATCATCTGCTGGAGCCTGTATATAGCCGCCAGTCGCTGGGTCACGCTTCACGGTCAGAGGCACTTGGCGATCGCCATGAACCACCACGTCAGGGTAGGGGGCTACCGTTTCGTAGTTCAGATGCAAGTCTGCCAGTTCCTTGCCTGCCTTATAGAAGTCCATGAAGTCATCGAGACTTTCCACAATGGGGATGCGAGGAAGCGACTTCTTCAAGTCAGCGGCAAAGCGCTCGCGATAGTCCTTTGAGTGCAGCAGGCCATAGACATAATAGAAGATCATTTCCTTGGTGATGTTCCGCGTGCCGTATCTTGTGCGTACTTCTTTTAATATCCAGTCGGTGATGCCGTCCCTACGGATATAGTCATCGTTCGAATCGTCATCAAAGAGCGATCGCTGTTTGTTCTTGTTTTCTTCGTACCAGTAGAGGGGGAAGAATTGACAATTAAACTGTGTTTGATAATCTGGATACTGGTCTGTTATAATAGCTGATGGTTCCTTATTTGATCCTTTGCCATTGACACATATTATCAATCGTTCTTTGTCTGCAGGAAATATATCCTTGCATTGACCTGGACTTTCAACTAGGTCAGGTGAATAATACAGATTCGATTTTGTAAAAGGCCGATAAAGAATATTGCGCAGATAATCTGCATTGAAACTCAATTTCTTTCCTTTGCTGGCATAATTACGCAAAGCTCGTGTCCAACTAATTTTCGTGGTATCCGAATTAACGAAGTCTTCAACTTTCAATTGTTGATTATCTTTAACTGCTTCTTGGTAATTATCCGTTTCATCATTAAATGTTTTAATCATCCCTTCCACATTCCTTGAAAGACTATTAATAGAATAATTGTTCACCCAAGGATCTCTACCAGTAGCTATAGCTGGTCCATTTACCATGAATACAGCCTTTTCTCCCTTTATTTCTCCAATAAGTGGTATTAACGAATCATATTGGTCATCTCTCAAATTTATCCAATCATGTTTGTCGTTAGGCAAGATCTCTTTCCAATCCACTTTATCAATAGAATGAAAATCCTTTACCAGCTTTAGTTTCTGTTCGCGGGTTAGATAATCACCAATATCATGATAATTAATTTTGGTTTTTCCTTGTTTGATTGGATTCTTAACAAGGAATGTGATAGTGATAGGAGTGCGAGATCCAGAGCCAAATATCTTGCCACCTTCTTTTCGAGATAATTCACCAGATGTTCTTTGATTGCCACGTAGATTTAGAACATATATAGAAGTAAATTCATCTTGCAAACATTTTCGCATACCATCATTCGACGTTCCATCAAGCCAAGTCCCATTACTTATAAAGGCTATTACTCCTCCATCTTTTATTTGCTCAACTCTATCAGAAGCCCATCTAAATGCTTTAACAAACGAATCATACGTAGACTTGCTTAAGCCTGCAGAACTATATTTGGTATAGGTTTCGGCAATTCTTTTCTCAAGATTTGGATAGTTTAAATTTTGAGCATTATCATTTGCCGACTTCTGCCCAATTGAATACGGCGGATTTCCAATAATTACCCTTACTGGAGCTTTCTTCTGCTTTTGCAGGCGCTCGGAGTTTTCGGGGAAGAGCTGCGAGAAGATATCATTATCCCCATGCTCATTCAGCTGGAAGGTATCAGTCAGACAGATGCCATCATACATCTCGTATTTCTCAGGATGCATAATATCATGATAGACTGCCTCGATATTTACATCAGCTATGTAGTACGCCAGCAGAACGATCTCGTTACAATGGATTTCATTCTTGTACTTGCGCAGCATGTCCTCTTTCTTAATCAATCCGCTTTGCAGCAGACGGGTAATGAAGGTTCCTGTGCCTACAAATGGATCGAGGATATGCACATTCTCGTTGGTCAGCGAGGTATGGAACTCCTGTTGCAGAATGTCCTCCACACTATGGATGATAAAATCTACGCACTCTACTGGCGTATAGACAATACCCAGTTTCTCCACCGTCAGCGGAAAGGCTCCCTTGAAGAACTTCTCGTAGAGATTCTTGATGATGGTCTGCTTTGCCTCCAGGTTGTCGATGTTGCTGATGTTGTTCTTGACTGAGGTGTAGAACTTGTCGAGTACGGCGGTATCCATCTCCATTCCCTCGCTCTCAAGCACCTCCAGCATATCCTGCATCGAACGGCTCACGGCATTGTTGTTGACGAACTCATATTCTTTGAATAGCGCATCGAACACGGGGCGCGTAATCATGTGTTGAGCCAGCATCTCGATGGCCTGACCTTCGTCTATGCTGTCGTTGATGTTCTTATGCAGACCTTGGATGAAGTCATTAAAATAGGTTCGTGCGTTGTCGCTCTCTTTTATGAGCAAAGCGATACGATCAATGAACTTCTGGGCAATCTCTCCAACAGAGTTGGCCCAGTTCTCCCAATACATCTTGTCGCCCACCTTCTCAACCAGTCGGGCATAGATACCATCCTGCAATGTGCCAAAGCGGAGTTCCAACTGACGAGCCACCTCGTCATTATCCATGTGCTGAGGTCCGTCTTCTGCTGCCATCGTCCCTAATCCGTAGGTGTTGCGGGGTACTCGGCCAATTGTTATCTTGGCTGGTCGCTTCTTGTTCAGATTGATTTGATTAACGTGGGCATTGAAGTTCTCATCATGAGAACGAAGGGCATTCAAAATCGTCCAAACCACCTTGAACCGTTCATTATCGTTGAGTGCATCCTCGGGCTTTACATCGTTGGGAACAATCACAGGAATAATGATGTAGCCGTATTTCTTCTCCTTGTCCGTTCCCTTGCCGAATGTTCGCATCACACGCCCCACGCTCTGCACTACTTCAACCTCGCTGTTTCTTGGAGAAAGGAACAAAACAGCATCGAGTGCAGGCACATCGACACCCTCGGAGAGACAACGCACATTGCAGAGCACTCGGCACTCCTGCGGGTCTTCGGCATCCTGCTTCAGCCATGCTATCAATTCATTACGGGTGTTGGCATCCATCGAGCCGTCGATATGCTTGGCCTTTACATTCACCACCTCTTTCTGTTCGTCAAGCAGCATTGTGTCCTTATACTCGTCGCAGATAGTTCCAAAATATTTGGCCAATTGCGTGGATGAATAGTTGGGATTGCTCTTTGTAGGATTGATGGTCTGACAGAAGGCAACAGCACGCTTCATCATCACAGGGTCTTGCTCTTTGGTCACGCCGTTATCGCCCTTGATGCGCTTTGACAGTCCATTGATACAGCCAATAATCTTCGTGGCATCATCGAAGTGGAGTTCATGCAGTTTGTCCTTGTCTGAAGCCATATTATAGTCTGCCTTGATATTATTGCGAATCTCTTGAGGGATGTCCTCTTCGCTGACAGTCAGAACCAAGACCTTGTAATCTGCTAACAGCCCTTGACTGACAGCATCGTTGAAGCTGAGGCGGTGGATTTCTTCACCATAGAGTTCTTTTGAATCCATCGAGCAGAGAATGTCCACATTCTCGTTTTCCTTCGCTTTCACCTTCACGTTGGCACTATACAAGCGTGGGGTAGCTGTCATATAAAGACGACGTTTGGCACGAATGAAATCATTGCTGTGAATCTTCGTAAAATTGCTCTCAGCCTTGTCTTTCAGAATGACGCCAGTCGTGCGATGAGCCTCGTCGCAGATAATCAGGTCAACCTCCCGACCATAAAGGTCGATAGCCTCTTTTACAACGTCGATACTCTGATAGGTTGAGAAGATAATGGTGCGGCAGTCTTCTTTGCCGTATTGCCGGAGTTGACGAAGAATGGACTGCGTATTGGTGGTGGCAGGCACAGCCAAGTCGATTACGCTGGCATCCTCGTCGTCGGCATCCACCATTTTGCGTGAGGCTTTTGCATCCGAACAAACGCAGACGGCACGCATCTCGTCCTGCTTGTCAGCCATCCAGGCATTGAGCGTCTGGCCTAAAAGCGCGATACTCGGTACGAGGAAAAGCACGAAGGCATTCTTGTCCGTCATCTGTTCCATGATTTTCAGCGATGTATAGGTCTTACCCGTTCCGCAAGCCATAATCAACTTACCTCTTTCATGGCCTTGCTCTACAAAATATTCGTAGGCTTTCGACATGGCTACTAACTGATGTGGGCGAGGCTGCTTACCTGGCAGTTTGGCATCTTCGCCATATAGACCTTCACGCAGTTTCTCCCAATTGACGGCTGAGATTTCGAGATCGTAGAGGGATATGCGGTTGAAGGGTTTGCTCAGTCCTTGTATGGCTGCTTCGGCATTAGCCCCCCAACGCTTTCGCGTGGTCTGCACCCAAAGCAGATTTGAGAACTCACGTGTCTGGAAGGTCTCAGGATCGAGGAATGTCCGGCTGGCATTAGCCAGGAAACTATCTACTGAGCCTTTGGATATCTGAGCGTCCTCGTCATAGCATTTGCATTGTATAGCCCAATAATCGCCCGTTTCGGTTCGAGCCACAAGGTCGATGCCCAAGTCTTTTCCGCCAAAGTCCTTGCGGGCAGGAAATTCTTCCCATAGCCAGACTTGTTGCAGGTTGGCATAACGGGGATCGGTGAGAAACCAGAGTTTCATCAGACGTTCAAAGTCTGTACCCTTTTCTTTTTCAGTTAGAGACTTCTGGCGGATTTCCGTCAGGATATCATGGATGCCATACAATGATGGCTCCTGGGCATACTGCCCCTTTGATAGATTCTTCGGCATAGTTGGTCGGACGCTTTAAAAATCTAAATCTATGTTCAAAAAGTAAGTTGACGTTGGGGCACAAAGAAAGCGCACCGCTCCCAATATCATCTCAACGTTCAGGAATTCGCGTCCGACCAAAGATTTAAACCCTTACACAGAAATGAAAGGAAGTGGTACGCCTAACAATGGCGTACTCACATTCCTCGGTTCTGTGTAATGTTGGTCGGACATTTTTGAACGTTGAACCATCAGAATTGAATACGTATATTCAATATACCCACGATGTCAATGTGCACTTTTGCCTTTCGGCTCGATGCAGGGGCAAAGGTACAATTTATTTTTTGAATAATCGCATAGCTAAATGAAAAACTTGCAGAAATCGCAGATTTTCGAAGTTTTATAGCGAATGATTTGTTAATCCCGAGCTTTATTTGTAACTTTGCAGATAATATGAAACCGACTATCATCGAAGACGAAATATTTGAATTCGAACCGTTTGAAGAAGATGGCTCTGAGCTGATGGCAGCCGAGGCCTCATGGAGAGGTATGGCTGAAGAATTGCAAGAGTTGCATTATCTAAAGGGCGCCCGATTTATTAAGCAACTGAAGTTGATTGTCTATTATGGTGAATTTCGTCTTGTTGAGGGCGAAACCGATATTTATAGCGCTATCAGCGAACAAAGTGATGATTTCGACAATCTGATTAATGCAGCACGCAAGGCTGCAGAGCATGGCTATCGTGTCTATATATTGCCTAATCCGAAAGGAATTAGGACAGCAGATTTCATTTTCGAACGAAAAGGTGTTTATAAAATGTTTGACCTTAAAACCATTGCTGGCAAGAATTCTGTTGACAATCGTTTGTCAGAATCTATAGGTCAAACTAACCGTGTGCTTTTGCACATGACTGCTGATTACAATCCAGGGACATTGGCTCGTAGCATCAAACGGTTTTTTGAACTGAATCCCTATGCGCGAGAAGTGCTTGTGTATAAAGGGAAAAAAGAGATATCCGTTATGAGAAAAAGCTTGGATGATGTTAATTTCTTCCGCACCTTTATCCGCCGCTATACTAAATAACAAAAGAGCCACACGAAGTGACTCTTTTGTTTGCAAATGGAGTAGTGTCGATCAAGTCTTGCTCCCACGCGGAAACTTACCGGATAGCCAAAACTAGTGTTTTGACGTTGCAAAGATAGGGATTTTTCGGTTATCTTCCAAACTTTTTCTCACTTTTTTCTATTTTGACGTTAAAAATTCAAATATTATTCGTACCTGACACAAAGGTGACAGGCTCCTTTGTGTCGCACGCACAAGGGGACTGGAGTCGTGTGCGCCTAGTATGCGAAAAGTGTCCTCTGCGTCATTCTTGCGGCACGATCTTCTTGATGATGCGGGCGGGGTTGCCGCCGACCACCACATTGTCTGGCACATCCTTCGTGACCACGGCTCCGGCGGCAACGACGGCATTCCTGCCGATGGTGACGCCCGGACAGATGACGGCACCTATGCAGATCCATGCATTCTCTCTGATGGTCACCTGCCCGAAATGGAACAGGTTGTGCCTGTCGTACAGGTCGTGGTCGACCGTCGCAATCTTGACCTCGGGGCCGATCAGGACGTTGTCTTCTATCACCACACGCCCGGGCGAGAGTATGGTAGCGCCTTTGTTGATCGTGATGTTCTTCCCGATCGTCATCCGGCATCCGCAATCACAATAGAAGGGTGAGACGATGGCGACGCTGTCGTCTATCTCGCATTGGAACAGTTCTTCCAGCAGGCTCTTGTAATCGGGGTCTGTGGGCTTCCGGGCCGAGATTTTCAGGCACAGTTCGTGACTCCGGATCATCTCTGCCTCCACGTTGCGCATACGGGGGTCTCTCTTGTCGCCCGACCCGGTGGCGTCAATCTCGTCGAACATATTTCTTAGCGGATGAAGAGCAGTTCGCGGTACTTGGGCAGCGACCAGAGGCCGTCTTCGACAATCATTTCGAGGCAGTCGGTCTCGTGGCGGATGGCTTCCATCTTCGGGCAGACGGTGTCGTGGTAGGCGATGGCGCGCTCGTGGATGTCGGCGATGCGGTTGGCCACGCGGCGGGCCTCGGTGAGTTCCTCGACGAGTTGCTCGATGCGCTCCGTGCGCTCGGCTATCTCCTGGATGAGTTTCAGGTTGCGGCGCGAGAGGCGCTGGGCCTCGTCGGCGGGGAAGACGTCCTTCATGCCCTGCACGTTCTTGATGAGTTGCGACTGGTAGTGGGTCGAGACGGGGATGATGTGGTTCATCGACATGTCGCCCATGACGCGGGCCTCGATCTGGACGGTCTTCACGTAGGTCTCCCATTTCACCTCGTTGCGCGCCTCGAGTTCCTTGCGGTTCATCACCTTCGTGGCCTCGAACATGCGGATGCTGTCGTCGTCGAGGTAGTGCTCGAAGATCTTGGGGCACGACTTCTCCACGTCGAGTCCGCGTCGGGCTGCCTCCTTCACCCATTCCTCCGAGTAGCCGTTGCCGTCGAAGCGGATGGGCTTGCAGGTCTTGATGTCGTCGCGCAGCACGTCGAGGATGGCGTGGAACTTGGCGGTGTGGCCAGAGCCTTCGGCGAACTCGGAGTGGCCTGAGTATTCGGCAATCTTCTGGTCGACACGCTTCTTGAAGTCCTGCAGGGCTTCGGCCATCGCGGAGTTGAGGGCGATCATGGCCGAGGCGCAGTTGGCCGACGAGCCCGGTGCACGGAACTCGAAGCGGTTGCCGGTGAAGGCGAAGGGCGACGTGCGGTTGCGGTCGGTATTGTCGATGATGAGGTCGGGAATCTGCGGGATGTCGAGTTTCTTCATGAGTGAAGAGTGAAGCGTGAAGAGTGAAGAATTTGCTTCCGCCTTACCATCGTCGGCAGCGGGAACTCCGGCAGGAGATTCTTCACTCTTCACTCTTAACTCTTCACTCTCCAGGTAGTCGAGGAGTTCGGTGAGTTGCTTGCCGAGGAACGAACTGATGATGGCTGGCGGGGCCTCGTTGCCGCCCAGGCGGTGGGCGTTGGTGGCCGACATGATGGAGGCTTTCAGCAGTCCGTTGTGGCGATAGACGGCCATGAGGGTCTCGACGATGAAGGTGACGAAGCGCAGCGTCTCGTTGGCCGTGCGCTCAGGGCTTGTGGCGTCGGCCTTGCCTGGGGCGTGGAGCAGGGTGCCCTTGCCTCCATCCCTTTCGGCGGTGAGGCTCCAGTTGTTGTGCTTGCCCGAGCCGTTGATGCCGTCGAAGGGCTTCTCGTGGAGCAATACGCGGAAGCCGTGGTTGCGGGCCACGCGCTTCATGAGCGACATGAGCAGCATGTTATGGTCGACGGCGAGGTTGCACTCTTCGAAGATCGGGGCGAGTTCGAACTGGTTGGGGGCCACCTCGTTGTGGCGCGTCTTGCAGGGGATGGCGAGTTCGAGGGCGTGAATCTCAAGGTCTTTCATGAAGGCCTGCACGCGGTCGGGGATGGTGCCGAAGTAGTGGTCGTCCATCTGCTGGTTCTTCGCGCTCTCGTGGCCCATCAGCGTGCGACCCGTCATGAGCAGGTCGGGACGGGCGGAGTAGAGCCCTTCGTCGACGAGGAAGTACTCCTGCTCCCAGCCGAGGTTCACCTGCACCTTGCGCACGTCGTCGTAGAAGAATCCGCAGACCTCTTTGGCAGCCTTTGTGACGGCGTGGAGCGAGCGCAGCAGCGGCGCCTTGTAGTCGAGGGCCTCGCCGGTATAGGCGATGAAGATGGTGGGGATGCAGAGGGTGTCGTCGATGATGAACACGGGCGAGGTGGGGTCCCAGGCGCTGTAGCCGCGGGCCTCGAAGGTGTTGCGGATGCCGCCGTTGGGGAACGAGGAGGCGTCGGGCTCCTGCTGCACGAGCAGTTTGCCGCTGAAGGTCTCCATCATGCCGCCCTTGCCGTCGTGCTCGACGAAGGCGTCGTGCTTCTCGGCCGTTCCCTCGGTGAGGGGCTGGAACCAGTGGGTGTAGTGGGTGGCGCCCATCTCCTGGGCCCAGTGCTTCATGCCATCGGCAACGGCATCGGCGATGCTGCGGTCGAGGCGTGCCCCGTTGTCGATGACATCGATGAGTTTGTTATACACGTCTGCTGGCAGGTACTTACGCATCTTCTCGCGGTTGAACACGTACTTGCCGAAGTATTCGGAGGGGCGCTCGGAAGGTGTTGGCACTTCTACGGCCTTCTTCTTGAAGGCTTCCTCCACGACTTGGAATCTTAATTGGTTGCTCATTTTTTCTTGTTTATAGTTTAGTGTTTATAGTTTATAGTTGATTACTTCTATAGTCTTCAGATGCTCTTCAAGGGCTTGCCAGGTTTTCATCTATAAACTATAAACATTAAACTATAAACAATAAACAGTTATTATTAGTCGATGAACCGTCGTAGGACACCATCGTAGGCATCGATGCGGCGGTCTCGGAGGAAGGGCCACCAGCGGCGCACCTGCTCGGAGTGCGACAGGTCGAGTTCGACGATGATGCTCTCCTCCTCGTCGGTGGATGCCTCGTAGAGGATTTCCCCTTGAGGGCCTGCGACGAACGAGGTGCCCCAGAACTGGATGCCGTTTGTCTGAGCGGAGGGGTCTGGTTCGTAGCCTACGCGGTTGACGGCGACGACGGGGAGTCCGTTGGCAACGGCATGACCGCGCTGGACGGTCTGCCAGGCCATACGCTGGCGCTGCTGCTCCTCTGGCGTGTCGCTCGACTCATAGCCGATAGCAGTAGGGTAGATAAGCAGTTCGGCACCCTGAAGGGCCATCAGACGGGCTGCCTCGGGATACCACTGGTCCCAGCACACCATCACGCCCAGACGGCCTACGGAGGTGTCGATGGGATGGAAGCCCAGGTCGCCAGGCGTGAAGTAGAACTTCTCGTAGTAGGCGGGGTCGTCGGGGATGTGCATCTTGCGGTAGGTGCCGGCGATGGAACCGTCTTTCTCCAGCACCACGGCGGTGTTGTGATACAAGCCTGGGGCACGCTTCTCAAACAGCGAGGTGACGATGACCACGCCGAACTGCTTGGCCAGTTCGCCGAAGAGTTTCGTCGAGGGGCCGGGGATGGGCTCTGCGAGGTCGAAGTTGTCGACGCTTTCCGTCTGGCAGAAGTAGAGTGAGTTGTGCAGTTCCTGGAGCACGATGAGTTGTGCGCCCCGCTTGGCGAGGTCGCTGATGCCCTCCGCCAGCCTCAGGATGTTGTCCTTCGTGTCGGCGGTGTTGTGCTGTTGCAGGAATCCGATCTTCAGTTCTTTCATGATGTCTTTATTATCATTTTTCGGGGATTTGCATGGTGCAGCAATGCAGGCTGCCGTGTTGCCTGATGACGCTCCGGCAGTCGATGCCTACGATCTCTCTGCCGGGGAAAGCCTCGCCGATGATGCGCAGGGCCTCGGTGTCGAGGTCGGGCTGGGCGTAAGTGGGACAGAGCACAGCGCCGTTGATGACGAGGAAGTTGGCGTAGGTGGCGGGGAGCCGGTCTCCGTCCTCGTAGATAGGGCGGGGCATGGGGAGTTTCTCCAGGCGATAGGGCTTGCCATCGAGGGTGCGGAAGGTCTTCAGTTGTTCCTCCATCAGCCGCAGGTCTTCGTATTGCTCGTCCTTGGGGTCGTCGCAACCTACATATAATAAGGTGTCTTCCGGGCAGATGCGCACCAAGGTGTCGATGTGTCCGTCGGTGTCGTCGCCAGTCAGGTTGCCGTGATCGATCCAGAGAATGCGCTTGGCGTGCAGTTCCCGTTTCAGGCGCTCTTCGATTTGTTCTTTCGTCATGGGCTGGTTGCGATGAGGCGCCAGCAGACAGCCTGTGGTGGTGAAGACAGTCCCCTTGCCGTCGCTTTCGATACTTCCGCCCTCAAGCACAAAGTCGAGACAGTCCACGTATTCGCCTTCAATCAGCCCCTCGTCGTAGAGGTGGCGGTTGATGGCATTGTCGAGGTCGGCAGGGAATTTCTCGCCCCAGCCGTTGAAGCGGAAGTCGAGCAGGCGGAGGTGCCCCTCGTCGTCGCTGAGGGTGATGAAACCGTGGTCGCGGGCCCATGTGTCGTTGGAGCGTAGAGGTGAGAGGTGAGAGGTGAGAGGTGAGAGGCGAGTCGAGGGGGCCTCGTCCTTCGGAATGACCACCAGCAGATGCTCTCGCTTGGCAATCTCACGGGCAAACGTCTCGTAGGTGGCGGTAATCTCGTCGAGCATCGGAGCCCAGTCGGTAGCGGCGTGCGGCCATGTGAGGTGCACGCCCCATTGCGGTTCCCATTCGGCGGGTAACCGCCATTTGCGAGTGTCTGTTTTAGTGTCCAATATCAAAAATTTGCTGCAAAGGTACAAAATAATTCATAATTCATAATTCATAATTCATAATTATTTCGTAATTTTGCAGAAATTATTAAGGATGTTAGAGTTTAAGGATGCCACCGTCAGGGTTGGCGAGCAGATATTGGCCACACGTCTTTCCTTTATAGCCAGAGACGGCGAGATGACGTGCGTCACGGGTCCTGAGGGCTCTGGGAAGACCACGCTGCTGCGCACGCTCATGGGCTTTCTGCCTGTCAGCGAGGGCTTTGTGAGTGTCGACGGCGAGTTGCTCACCATCCATTCTTCGCATGCCTTCCGTCAGATGATGGTCTATCTGCCTCAGCAGATCCAGTCGCTGGCACATCAGTTGAGAGAGCCAGAGGTGGAAGAGCCTGAACCGGATGAGTATGCCGTCTGGAATGCCATGCTGCCTGCTGCCAACGCGGAAGTGGCGTCGGCACCATTGAATGCGGAAGAGATCGTGCTGCTGGCAGAAAAGACGCTGAAGGAGGCTGCAGACAAGCCCATCGTGATTGCCGACGAGCCAACGGCTTGTCTCACTCCAGAACTGACGATGCGCATGCTGGATCTTCTTCGGCAGCAGGCAAAAGAGGGAAAGACGGTTCTCGTGACAAGCCGCAAGCCTCAGGTGGTGGACTATGCTGATCAAGTGATACAAATAAACAGATAAGCCGATGGATTCAAGACTTCTATTGCATACTCTTCTGGTCTTTCTGCTCTTGCTGATTCCCGCAGGGGCTCTGTATTGGCTGGAACGTAAGAAACTGGCGAGGTTCTGCTTCGTCTTCGGACGGATGGCCGTACAGTTGGTGGTGCTCTGTCTGGTGGTGTGGGGACTTTTTAAGGTCAACAACGCCTGGGTGTCGAATCTGTGGCTGATGGCGGTGGCTGTCGGGGCATCGTGGCTGGTTCAGAAGCGTTGTGGCGATCAGGGTAGAAATCTGATGCCTGTGGTGGCTTGTGGACTGTATGTGAGCGTCTTCGTCGTGGGACTGTGGCTGCTGTTCGTGTTGCCAGTCAGGGTCTTTGATGTCAGATGGTTCGTGCCCGTGATGGCTTTGCTGATGGGGCACTCTACCTCGATGCTCATCCGCGGGCTTAGTACCTATCTCTCTGCCATCAAGGCCGACGAGCAGCAGTATGAGTTCCTGCGCGGTAATGGCGTGCCCCATCTGAAAGCACTCCAGCCGTTCATGCGTCGCGCCCTGTTGGCTGTCGTTCAGCCAACCTTTGCAAACCTCAAGGTCTTGGCCCTCACTTCTATGCCGTTGCTGCTTGTGGGACTGCTGCTGGGAGGCTTTTCGCCTCTTAACGCCTTTGTGCTGATGCTCTATATGGTGGCAGGCTGCATCTCGGCCTCCGTCCTCACGCTGGGCATCACGATCTTCATGTTAGACAGGCTGCTCTTTGATAAGTTCGGAAAAATGAAATGATAAGCATAACGATGATGATTAAGAAAAGCAATATATGGCTCTTGGTGGTGTTGTCGGCGATGATGCTGGCGTGTAAGGGAAACAAAGGCATACAGGCCGTTGGAACAAATGGCGAGAATGCAACGGGCCTGTACGACGCTCAGAATGCCGGGAGGGCAGAGGTTCAGACGGCTGGCGCGACTATGAGGCAGACGGCTAAGACCGTCGTGATGTATGAGATGCCGGCACCGCTGAAGGACCGTCCGGAGCAAATACTGAAGCGCAAGGGCTATACGGTGTCGTACAACAGCGAGACGAAGAACCCGAACTGGGTGGCCTGGCATCTGACGAAATCGCACACCTACGGCTCTTTCCAGCGCAGGGAGGAGGTGTTTTCTGAAGATGAGAGCGTGAAGGCTCCCCGTGCGACGAACAACGACTACTTTAACTCGCGCTATGACCGAGGTCACATGTGTCCGGCAGGCGATAATAAGTGGGATAAGGAGGCAATGACGCAGTCGTTCCTTTTTACGAATATCTGTCCGCAGAATCACGGTCTGAACAAGTATGAGTGGAATGACCTGGAGATCCAGTGCCGCGACTGGGCTCGGGAGTATGGGGCTGTAGATATTGTCTGTGGCCCGTTGTATTCGTCTAAAGGTGGGCGCTATAAGGTAGGTAGTAGCCGTGAGCCCCAGCAGAAGACCATCGGCAGGAACAAGGTGTGGGTGCCGGATGCCTTCTTCAAGGTGGTGCTCTGCCGTCAAGGGCGTCCCAAGGCCATCGGTTTCGTCTACCGCAATGAGGGGGTGAAGCAACTGAAGGCAGAGGCTGTACGTTCTGTCGATGAGATTGAGGCTCTGACAGGCATAGATTTCTTCCCGGCACTCGACGATGATATGGAGAACAGAATCGAGGCCTCTGCCAACCTTTCGGACTGGTAAAAATGCTCTTTGGGGATTAAATTATTCTAATTATTTTAATTTCTTTCTTAAAAATACAGGCTATTTCACTTTTTCTTCGTACCTTTGCAGCGTGAAAATAAAAGAAGTGCTGAGCGCCCTTGAACGTTTCGCGCCTCTGCCCTTGCAGGAAAGTTGGGATAATGCTGGCCTGCAAGTTGGACTGACAGAGACGGAGGTTTCAGGGGCATTATTGTGTTTGGACGTCACGGAGAAAATCGTCGACGAAGCCATACGGAAGGGCTGCAACCTGATTGTCAGCCATCATCCGTTGTTGTTCCGGGGGCTGAAGACCATCAGCGACCTGACGGACGTGCAGCGGACGGTGATGAAGGCTATCCGTGAGGGTATTTGTGTCATTTCGATGCATACGAATATGGACAATGCCCAAGGGGGCGTGAACTATCGCATTGCCCAGAAACTGGGGCTTCAGAATGCTGGTTTCTTTGCCAGCAAGACTGTCGATGGGATAGAGGCGGGGAGTGGTGTCATTGGTGAACTGCCGGAAGCAATGGCTTCTGATGACTTTGTCATCGCTGTGAAGAAGATCTTCGGGGTAGAATGTGCCATGTGTAACGAACTGCTGCGGCGACCCATCAGAAAAGTGGCGCTCTGTGGTGGGGCAGGAGACTTCCTGCTCGACGAGGCTCTGAAAGCAGGTGCCGACGCGTTTATTACTGGTGAGATGCACTATCATCAGTATTTCGGCTATGAGCAGCAGATACAGATCTGTGTGATCGGGCACTATCAGAGCGAGCAGTATACGGCAGAAATCTTCGAGGAGATTATCCGTCAGAATTGTCCTGGCGTGAAGACAGAGACGGCAGAGACCTGCACAAACCCGATTTTATATTTATAACGATAGAACGCAATAACGATATAACGAAATTTCTTAAAAACGTAAAGAATTATGGCAAAAAAAGATCCGACAGATTTGTCAGTAGAAGAGAAACTGAAGACTCTTTATCAACTTCAGACCGCCCTCTCGTCGATTGATGAGAAACGTGCGTTGAGGGGTGAGTTGCCTCTGGAAGTACAGGACTTGGAAGACGAGATCGAAGGTCTGACCACTCGTGTGGAAAAGATTAAAAATGAGATTGGTGAATTCCAGCGCGCCATCACGTTGAAGAATGGTGAGATTAATGAAGCCAAGGCCAGCGTGGAGCGCTATAAGGAGCAGTTGAACGAGGTGAAGAACAATCGCGAGTATGATATGCTGAGCAAGGAAATTGAGTTCCAGACTTTGGAAATCGATCTCTGCAACAAAAAGATCCGCGAGGCTAACAACCGTATCGCTGAGAAACAGGAGGAACTGGCAAATAGTGAGGCTCTGATTCAAGAGCGCCAAAGTGACCTGGAGGTGAAGAAAGGCGAGTTGGAGGAGATTGTCACCGAGACTCGTGCTGAGGAAGATAAACTGAAGGAGAAGGTGAAGGACCTTGAGTCGAAGATTGAGAACCGTCTGCTCACCTCGTTCAAGCGCATCCGCAAGAATGCCCGCAACGGTCTGGGTATCGTCTATGTGCAGCGTGATGCCTGTGGTGGTTGCTTCAACAAGATTCCGCCCCAGCGTCAACTCGACATCAAGATGCACAAAAAGATCATCGTCTGCGAATACTGCGGTCGTATCATGATTGATCCAGAACTGGCAGGTGTGAAGATCGACAAGGTGACAGGCGAGGAGAAGAAACCCCGTAAGCGCTCTATCCGTAAGACGGCTACCTCAAAGAAGGTAACTGACGCTGACGATATGGAGTAATTTTGTCAGATACTTTCATAGTTCGGGATATCCTCCTGGAATTGGTAAGAATGGCCTTCATAATCCATCTTGCAACAATAGTGTTGTAGGCCGTTGCTGACTACGAGGTAATCCACTTTCAGCAGAAGATTGTAGACCGAAATCTGGTCGAAGGTCTTCTGCTGTATTTGTATGGTTGGGGCTTTGTATTCGATGATCATCCTCGGCCGCAGTTCTTTATTATATAATAAGGTGTCGCAGCGGAGATGTTTCTCGCCGATGCGTAGTTCTACCTCGTTGGCGAGTAGTGTCTTCGGGTAACCCTTGTGCTCAGTAAGATAGTGGGTGAAATGTTGGCGCACCCATTCCTCAGGTGTCAGCGCCACCCATTTTCGACGCAGGAAATCGAAAATCTGACGTTTTTCACCCTTCTCTTGTATTTTTATTGGGTATGGAGGTAGGTTTAATCGAAACATTTTTGTAACTTTGTCCCCGCAAAAGTACAAATAATAATCGAAATAACGCAATGGCTGAGGCAAAAAATGTCAGTTTCGACTTGATTATGGCCGATTTGAAGGCGGGAAAATATGTTCCCGTCTACTATCTGATGGGTGATGAGCCCTACTATATCGACCGTATAGCCGACTATATCGCCGAGCATGCGCTACGGCCGGAGGAGCGTGATTTCAATCAGACCATCCTTTTCGGTTCTGATGTGAATGCCTCGCAGATTGCTGATGCTGCCCGCCGTTATCCGATGATGGCAGAACGACAGGTGATCATCGTCAAAGAGGCGCAAAATGTGAAGAACACGGAGCCTTTGGAGCGTTATTTCAAGCAGCCGATGCCTTCTACGGTGCTGGTGATGTGCCACAAAAACGGTACAATCGACGGACGGAAGAAGGAATATGTGAGAAGTATCCAGTCGGCTGGAGTACTTTTTGAGAGCAAAAAACTGCGCGACAGGGATCTGCCTGCGTTCATCGAGAACTATCTCTCTTCGCGACAGGTGAGCATCGATACGAAGTCCACACAGATGATTGCCGATAACATCGGAGCAGACTTGAGTCGTCTGACGAGTGAACTGGATAAGGTGGTGCTGTCGCTGCCGGAGCAGGATAGGAGAGTGACGCCCCAGGTGGTGGAGGATCAGATAGGAGTGAGCAAGGAGTTCAACGGTTTCGAACTTCGTGATGCTATCGTCAACCGCAATGTGTATAAGGCAAATCAGATCATCAAATATTTTGACGAAAATCCGAAGGCGGGTAGTATCTACTCTTTTCTCCCGTTGCTCTTTAATTACTTCCAAAATCTGATGATCGCATTTTATTCGCCAAATCCGAAGAGTCAGGAAGCGGTTGCAGAATGGCTTGAATTGAGAAATCCGTGGGCTGCCAAGGACTACATGACGGGTATGCGAAATTACTCTGGAATGAAAGTGATGCAGATAATTTCCAAGATACGTGAAATAGATGCCAAAAGTAAGGGCTTGGACAACCCAAATACGGGTCCTGGAGAGTTAATGAAGGAACTGATTTTTTACATTTTGCACTAAAACTCCCCTCTTTTTTCTTCTAGAATTTCCTAAAATGGCACTTTTCGCGAGTGCTTTTTTTAGGCTCAAATGCCCATATATCAGGGGTTTCTGATGATTTGTAAGCCCTCAAAACTCGCGTATTTCCAGAAATTCCTCCCGTTGTCCAGAATACGCGAGAAATGAAGAATTTTCGAAAAATACGCTTGCCGCGATTCGGCATTTACTTTCTTTAAGATTTGGTTTTCTGCATTTGGATTCGAAAATCGGAACAAACAATGCTTCGGGTATACAATTTAAAACCGTAAATACATGCCAATATAGTAATATTTAAAGTTTAATATTTAAATATGTAAAGGCAAAACTTTTGGTTTGACAATTAATATCTATAAATATACACGGGCATTTTATAACTGTTAATAGACTAAAACTCAGTTAGTTATGTTATATTATGCCCAAAAGATTCAATATATCTATATACCTAGCACCATCAAGAGTTGCATATAGGGCTGTTTTCGATATGCATATCGTAAATACCTTATTTATAACCAGTTGTTTACATAAAACATCCTCTATAAAGAGTTTGTAATGATTTGTTGATGTAAATTTTGATTTGTGATTGTGAAGTGGAATCTTGACGCATTTCCATATTAGATTTGAAAATCTGAAATAATAAATCAAAAGTTTAAAAATCTAAATTCTTTCTTAGTTTCTTGTGTAATTCAATATTTTGCTTTACCTTTGTAAACTGAAAGAAATCACCGGCAAAATGCCCTTATTTGTAACTAATAAGAAATATGAAGGATAGAATTCGACAAATCATGGAGTCTCAGCACATGACTCAGCAGGTATTCGCTGACTTCATCGGACTGGCCCCTGCCACCCTGAGCAGCATCTATAATGAACGTACCCGCCCCACCCTGAGTGTGGTGGAAGCGATCAAAAAGAAAATTCCTAACATCAGTACCGACTGGCTGATGTTTGGCCTTGGTGAGATGTATGTTACCACTTCTGCTCCTGCTGACAGTCCGTTTCCTGCTGATGAAAACAGTGTGAATGGTGGTACAGTCAATCAAAATCCGATGCTGAATTTTGATCAGACTCCTTCTCCTACCCCACAACAGGTCGTTCAGACACCACTTCCTTTTAATAGTGTAAGAAATACACGACCGGAAATGGAACAAATGTCGGTAAAAGTTATTGACAAAGTGCAACGTCGTGTGAAGGAGATCAGAGTATTTTACGATGACCAAACTTGGGAGACTTTCGTACCCGAAAAGAAATAGACACGAGGTGAGGTCTGTCTCCAGAAGCGGCCGTCGGGAACGGTAGATGCCATAGGTCAGGAGATATTCAACCCGAATATAGAGAGTGAGTACCAAAGATTCTTCTTGACGAATGCTTCTTATTCTAAAATCCAAAGAAAAACGTTTTTTCCTTTGGCATTTTGCTCACTTAATCGTACCTTTGCACCGATTATGAAGAAATACTTATTAGATTTAACCGTGAAGTCGGTTGAGAGGATTCACGAGCGGTATGTGCTGATCAGGCTTACCGACGGGAAGCCGTTGCCGGAGATGGTGCCTGGACAGTTTGTGGAAGTGCGAGTGGACGGTTCGCCCAGCACGTTCTTGCGTCGGCCTATTTCCATTGATTTTGTGGATCGTGAGAAGAATGAATTGTGGTTGCTGGTGGCTACCATCGGCGATGGAACACGCCAACTGGCAGAGTTGAAGGCTGGCGACACGTTGAATTGTCTGCTGCCCCTCGGTAATGGCTTTACCGCAGCGAAACAGGGCGAGAAAGTGCTGCTAATTGGCGGTGGAGTGGGGGTTGCGCCCTTGCTCTATATGGGAGCCGAGATGCAGGACAAGGGTATTGAACCCACTTTCCTGCTCGGAGCCCGTACGGCAAAGGATCTGTTGCTCTTAGATATATTTAAAAGGTACGGGCGCGTGTTAGTGACCACAGAAGACGGCAGCGAGGGCGAGAAGGGTTTTGTGACCAATCACAGCATCCTCTTAAGTGAAAAGTTTGACCGTATCTCCACTTGTGGTCCTACGCCGATGATGAAGGCTGTGGCGCGTTTCGCCAAAGAGAAAGGCATTGAGTGCGAAGCATCGCTCGAGAATCTGATGGCCTGCGGACTGGGGGCCTGTCTCTGTTGTGTGGAAAAGACGACGGAAGGAAACCTGTGTGTCTGTAAGGATGGACCGGTATTTAATGTCAGGAAGTTGCTTTGGGAGTGATCAAGAATTTGAGAATTTGAGAATTAGATAATTTGAGAATTTTCGCTTTGTGATTGAGAATAAGAGAATTTTATGGCTAATTTAGAAGTTAAGATAGGAGACCTGTGGCTGAAGAACCCTGTGATGACGGCTTCAGGCACCTTTGGCTACGGCCTGGAGTTTGCCGACCTGATGCCGCTCGATGGTATCGGGGGCATCATCGTGAAGGGTACGACGCTCAAGCCTCGAGAAGGAAACGACTATCCCCGAATGGCTGAGACGGCCAGCGGTATGCTTAATTGTGTGGGCCTTCAGAACAAGGGCGTGGACTATTTCTGCGAACATATCTATCCGCAGATCAAGGATATCGACACGAATATGATAGTCAATGTCAGCGGTTCGTCGCCAGAGGACTATGCTGAGTGTGCAGCCCGAATAGATTCGTTAGAGAAGATTCCTGCCATCGAGTTGAATATCTCCTGCCCCAATGTGAAGGACGGTGGAATGGCTTTTGGCGTTACTTGTGCTGGGGCTTCGAGTGTGGTGAAGGCCGTCAGGAAGGCTTATCATAAGACGTTGATTGTGAAACTCTCGCCGAATGTGACGGATATTGCTGAGATTGCCCGTGCCGTTGAGGCAGAGGGCGCAGACAGTGTGTCGCTCATTAATACCTTGATGGGAATGGCTATTGATATCGAGAAACGTAAACCGCTGTTGAGTATCAGTACGGGGGGATTGAGCGGTCCTGCCGTGAAGCCTGTGGCATTGAGGATGGTGTGGCAGGTGGCAAAGGCTGTTAAGATTCCTGTTATTGGCTTAGGTGGCATCTGTTCTGCAAAGGACGCTATTGAGTTTATGATGGCTGGTGCGACGGCCATAGAGATTGGCACGGCCAACTTCCTTGATCCGGCTATATCTATTAAGGTACGCGACGGCGTTGACGACTGGCTTAATGCTCATGGCTGCCAATCGGTACAGGAAATTATAGGAACGATTTAAAAAATGGGGGGCTGCTGTCATCGGCAGTCCTTTTTTTGAAGTCTATATTAAAAATTTGAGGGCTGCCAATTGACAGCCCTCAACCAACACAAAAACTAAACTAGACTTAACTAAAGCATTTAAGGATTTTCACAAACCCTGGAATGCAGTTGCAAATTTACAGAAAGTTTCTGAATACTCCAAAACTTTTTTATTTTTTTTTGCATAAAACATGCATTATTCTATAAAATAGCAGAGTTTTTGAGTAAAATATAGTCTAAAATGGTCATTGAAGCCATCGATTCGACCACCGGAACCGCTCTAGGTAAAACACATGGATCATGTCGTCCCCGGGCTGTGAAAGTGGTGGGATTTCCTTCAAGGTCAATGGTCTGCTGTTCCTGCAAAATTGTTGCAACAGGTTTGAAGGCCACACGGAAAAAAATATCCTGGCCGTTAGAGATTCCACCTTGGATGCCGCCACTATGGTTGGTCTTGGTTGAGAGGTGGGAGGTGATAGAGGTGTCATCTGAAGCAGGAATGAAGATGTCGTTCTGCTCAGATCCTCTGGCCGTAACTCCATCAAATCCCTCACCATATTCGAAACCTTTGACGGCATTTATACTCAGCATCGCAGCGCCTAAGGCAGCATGAAGTTTGTCAAACTCAGGTTCGCCTACTCCTGCTGGGCAGCCTTTGATGACGCAGGTGATGATACCGCCGATGGTGTCGCCTTCGGCCTTTACCTGTTCTATGAGTGCCTCCATCTCTGCGGCTTTTTGTGGGTCAGGACAGCGTACGGCATTCGTTTCCGTCTGTGAGAGATCGTAGAGATGGTAGTCGCGTTCAAGGGCGATATGGCCTACTTGTGAAGTATAGGCCTGAACGGTGATGCCTTTCTTCTGGAGTACCAATTTGGCCAGTGCCCCTCCAACGCAGCGACTGATGGTTATACGAGCCGATGAACGCCCGCCTCCACGATGGTCACGGATACCGTACTTATGATAATAGGTGTAGTCTGCATGGGAAGGACGAAACAGACTGCGCATGTTCTCATAGTCCTGCGAGTGCTGGTTCTGGTTCCTGACGATGAATCCAATCGGACAACCTGTCGATTTCCCTTCAAAGATACCGCTAAGCAGTTCCACCTGGTCTGCTTCTTGTCTTGAAGTGGTGATACGGCTTTGCCCAGGCCGGCGGCGGTTCAGTTCCTGCTGAATAAAAGCCATGTCGATGTCAATACCTGGCGGCATGCCATCGACGACCCCTCCAATTGCTTCACCATGGCTCTCGCCGAAGGTCGTCAGTCTGAAGATATTTCCAAATGTATTCATCTTTTCACCTTTTCACCTTTTTTACCTCGTCGACTATCAATGGCAGTGTCCACAACCTCCACAACCTTCATCGCAACCCTCACCACAGTTGTTTCCGTGATGACCGCAACCCTGACAGCCGCCAGTCAGCATCTTGATGAGTTTCTGGATTTCTTCTTCGGTAGCCTCTCTGTTTTCAATCATACGCCCTTTGAAGTTCAGGGTCTTGCCTGCAAAGGGGTGGTTGGTGTCGATAGTGACGCCGTCGTCTTCGATTTTAACCACCTTGGCCATGAACTGATGGTCTTCGGTATCGTTCATCGTGATAATGGCTCCTTCGAAGATATGCTCGCTGTCGAACTTTCCGTTGATAGTGAAGATGTCACGTTCCAGTTTGTGGACGCCTTCAGGAATATATTCTCCAAAAGCCTCGCCGGGTTGAAGGGTAAAGTCAAACTCTGCCCCTTTCTCTTGCCTGATGAGATTTTTCTCAAAAGCGTCGAGGGCGATGCCGTATCCGGTAATAAACTCGAAGGGGCGTTCTGTGCCTGTCTGCTCTTCCAGGGTCTTTTCTCCTTCGTTTACAGTGTATAGTTCATACACGACAGAGAGGAATCTGTTTTGTGGTTTATCCATTCTTATACCTTATTATATATAATGCGCTGCAAAGGTACGCATTTTCCCTGAAATAAGCATCAAATTACGGCGAAAATATGAATTTTTCGTTATCCGCCGCATTATTTGACTTGCGTCAACAAAAGGGCTGTTATCGCACACAATTCAACGTAAACGCTTGCGTAGTCCAAAATATCGCCGTACCTTTGCACCGTCAAAAGACATTTAGGATATTTGAGCATACCCCGTTAAACGGGAAAGCGGCGAAAGCCAAAAAGGCTCTATATCAGGATAACATTATTAATAGTAGGAGCGGCCTAACACACCGCTCTGAGTAAAAAAGAAAGGGTAAAAAGATGAAAAAGATGATTTTGACAATGGTAGCAATGTTGAGTATGACAACAGCATTTGCAGAAGGTGAGAACGCAGCCAACGTAGAAAACATGGAGGCTTATGATTTGAACATCAATATGAACAAGCTCTCCAAGGCACTGAACCTGGCAGATGACCAGAAGGAGGCTGTAGCAGATATTCACCACACGTTTGCTTCGGAGTTGAAGTTTGCTGCAGAGTATGGTAAGAATGACCGCAAGGCCATGTTAGACCGCGCCATCGACAACGATGTGAAGTGGATGCGCTATGTTCTTAACGAGGATCAGATGCGTACTTACCTTAGACTGCTCAACACCACCCTTAACAACCGTGGTCTGAACAAGTAGAAAGAATGGTTTTTAGTTTTTAGTAGTTTCAGGGGGGCATTCCGTGAGGGATGTCTCTCTTTTTATTCTCAGACAAATCCTGTTTTATTTGGTTTTTCATTCGATTCAGATAACTTTCTCACGCTCAAGAATGCAAAAAATATCGTAATCTCTTCGCTTAATCGAAATTTTGTACTATCTTTGCACTCAGAACCTACAAATATTAAGCGTATGAGAATTCTAAAGGTCGTTCTTTTCTTCGTGGTGTCTGCTGTACTGGTTGGTTGCGGCACGTCTCACACAGTTCCCATCACGGGACGTACACAGAGTCTGATGGTGGAGGATGGGCAGGTCTTAGGCCTGGCTAACCAGCAGTATCAGGAGTTTATGAAGTCTGCCAAACTGTCGACTAATGCCGCTAATACCGCCATGGTAAAGCGGGTTGGGCAGAATCTTGCCAATGCAGTCACCAGTTATATGAATGCCAACGGCTTGGCTTCGGAGATTGCCAATTTCAACTGGACGTTCAATCTGGTTCAGGACAAGCAGGTGAATGCGTGGTGTATGCCCGGCGGACTGATTGTGGTCTATGAGGGTATTCTGCCTGTCACTCAGGATGAGGCCTCGTTGGCTATTGTGCTTGGTCACGAGATAGCCCATGCCGTGGCCCGTCACTCGGCCGAACAGATGAGTACGCAGATCAAGCAGCAGCAGATGTTGCAGATTGGTGCTGGGCTTGCCGGTGCCTTAGGCGTTGGTACCAACACCACCTCACTGATAGGCGCTGTTGTCGCTAACGGATTTAATTTCAAGAACTTAAGTTATTCGCGTAATCATGAGAGTGAGGCCGACCACATGGGTCTGATCTTTGCGGCGATGGCAGGATATGACCCTCAGACCGCCGTCACCTTCTGGCAACGCATGGCAGCCCAAAGTACAAACAAGCCTTCTGAATTCCTCAGCGATCACCCTTCTGATGAGACCCGCATCCGTCAGATTCAGGGCTGGATGCCAGAAGCGTTGAAGTATTATAAGTCAAAGGGTTCGACCTCTCAGAAGACGACCACTCAGAAGGCGCCCATCACGACAACCAAGACCTTTAGAGTGTCGTCGAAGAAGAAATAATCTTCATATAGTCGTCGTAAGAGATAAACCGCCCGCCCATCGACTTGAGGTGGGCGGTTTCAAATTGGCAGTCGATGATCCGGCCGCTTTTTTTCTGCATGGTCTGTGCCAGATGGATCAACGCCAGTTTCGAGGCGTTGGGAACCAGGGAGCACATGCTCTCGCCGAAAAAGGCGTTGCCGATGGTGACGCCGTAGAGTCCGCCAACAAACCGCTCTTTGACAGGCCTGCCGTCAGGGAGCGGTGCGGGCTTGTCGAGGACCTCCCACACAGCGACGCTGGTGGCAAAGCCCTGGCGGTGCAGTTCCTGATAGGCTTCGATCATCTCGGGGCCGAGCCAGGCGTACTCTTCTTGCAAGCGCAGTTCACTACAGGTGTTGATGACTTGGTCGAAGGCCTCGCCGATGGCCACACGGTACTTCCCCTTGTTCATCAGCGACCGCATGGAGTGCGAGATATGTATTTCTTCGGGGAAGATGACAAAGCGCTGCATCGGGCAATACCACTCTATCTGTGAGTAGCGGAAGGCGAACCAAGGGAAGATGCCGTTGGAGTAGGCCAGGAGCAGACGGTCTACGCTCAGGTCGCCACCCACGGCTATACAGCCATCATCGTCACCGTAGTGCGGATCTGGGAACCATAGTCCCTTATCTAATTGATAGACCATCCTTCAGTTCTACTATCGCAGTGCCTCCTTTCTTCAGACTGCCGAAAAGTATCTCTCTCATCAACAGAGGCTTGAGTTTGCTGGTGATGACACGGTCCATCTCACGCGCACCATATTCTTGGGTGAATCCTTCTTTCAGCAGATAGTCGAAAGCCTCATCGGTCAGTGTCATCTTCACTTGTCTGGCGGTCAGTTTCTCCTGCAGTTCGCCAAGTTTCTTACGCAGGATAAGGGTGGCCATAGCCTTGTCCATATCGTTGAACACCACAGTCCCACTCAGACGGTTGATAAACTCAGGCTTGAAGGTCTTCTTCACTTGCTTCAGCATGGCTTCGCCCCGTGATACGCTTCCCTGGAACCCGATGTTGGCCTGTGCCGCATATTGGGCTCCTGCATTCGAGGTCATAATGAGGATTACATGCCGGAAGTCTGCCTTGCGGCCCTTGTTGTCCGTCAGCCTGGCATAGTCCATGACTTGTAAAAGAATATTGTAGATGTCCTGATGGGCTTTTTCGATCTCGTCGAGCAGCAGTACGCAATTGGGTGTCTTGCGGATGGCGTCTGTCAGCAGCCCGCCGTCTTCATAGCCGACATAGCCGGCAGGCGAGCCGATGAGTTTGGCTACGGTATGCTTCTCTGTGTATTCGCTCATGTCGAAACGGACCAGTTCGATGCCTAATTCCTTGGCCAGTACGCGGGCTACCTCCGTCTTTCCGACGCCTGTCGGACCTACGAAGAGTAGCGAGGCGAGCGGCTTGTTGTCATCGAGCAGGCCTGCCTTCGACATCTGTACGGCCTCGACCACCTGGCGCACGGCTTCGTCTTGTCCATAGATCTTGCTGCTGATGCGCTCGTAGAGCGTTTCCAGTGCGTCATTGTCATCTTCTTTCATAGCCATGGCGTCCACCTTGCATACTTTGGAGAGGATGTCTGCTATCAGAGCCTTGTCCACCGTTTGCCGCTTCTGTCCCCTGATGGGGTTCATCTCCCGATAGGCACCTGCCTCGTCTATCAGGTCGATGGCCTTGTCGGGCAGGAAGCGCTCGTTGATGAATTTGTCGCTGGCCGTGACGGCAAACTCAAGTGCCTTGTCTGCATAGTAGACACCATGAAACTTCTCGTAGTTCTTTTTCAGTCGTTTCAGGATCTCCAGGGCCTCTTCGGCCGTTGGTTCTGCAATGTCAATCTGCTGGAAGCGTCTCACCAGCCCTTTCGATTTGGAGAAGTGGCGGTTGTACTCATCGTAGGTCGTCGATCCGATGAATCGTATCTTGCCCGACTCCAGATAGGGCTTGAGCATGTTCGAGGCATCCATCGACCCTTCACCTGTGGCACCGGCTCCGACAAGGTTGTGGATCTCGTCGATATAGACGATGTTCCTGTTAGACTCCCGCATGATGCCGTCCATCACCTCCTTGATGCGTTTCTCGAAGTCGCCGCGGAACTGTGTGCCTGCCAGCAATGTGCCTATGTCGAGTTGGTAGATCTTACTGCCTTTCAGTCGTTCAGGGATATTCCATACGGTAGTGCTGATGAATTGGGCCAAGCCGTAGACAAGTGCGGTCTTGCCGACGCCTGGTTCTCCGATATGCAGCGGATTGTTCTTCTCCTTCCGGCAGAGCACCTGGATGGTACGTTCCAGTTCTTTCTTGCGGCCTACCAGTGGGTTGTGGTCTTCCCAAGTGTCATTGAGGCAGGTGACGAGTTTTCGCCAGGGCTCCTTCTCCTCGTCTGTTTCTGCATACGCTTCGTCATCGTCGATGCTTGCCTGGTCGTGGTCGTCGGCATAGCGGGCCACGAGTTCGCTCATGAAGTCCTGCTGCCATTCGCCTAGAAGGTCTTTCAGCAGGTAGGCGGCATACGACTCCTTCAGTTCGAGAATGCCTTTTACGATGTGTGGGACGTAGATGAATTGTGCGCTGGAGTTCTGGACAATCTTCACCGCCGTGGTCAGGGCTTCGCTCAGTTGCTGGCTGGTGCCGATCGTGTATTCTCCCACCTCGTCGGGCACCTGCTCCGTCTTCTCAAAGAAGTCCTTCAGACTGCGGTTCACGATGTTCAGGTCCACATTGCAGTCGATGAGCGTCATGTTAAACTCATACTGCTTGAGCAGAGCCTGGATGAAGTGCTCTGGCATCACAAACTCGTGCCTGTATCGTTTGCACACTTCGTGCATCTCTTCGAAGGCCTCGTTGACCTTTTGGGTATAATATATCTCCATAGTGCTTCTATTCTTCTGGTTCGCAGGTCAGTCGCAGGGGGAACCCCTCTTGGCGGGCCATCTGAGTCGCCTTGTTCACCTTCGACACGGCGATGTCGTAACTATAGATGCCGACAACAGCCTTGTCGGAGTGGTGTACCTGCAGCATCAGCGCCTCTGCCTCTGCCTCAGACTTGAAAAACACCACCTTGAGAATCTTCACCACAAACTCCATCGTGGTGAAGTCGTCGTTGTAGATGGTCACCTTATAGCGGCGGGGCTCTTTGAGGCCTGTCCGCTGTTTTTCCTTGACGCTTGATTGTTCTTTTGCCATAATGATTGCAAAATTACATAAAATAATTCAGATAAACGAAAAAAAATGCTTAACTTTGCTCCCACATTATAAATTTTAAAGTAAGTTATGAAGAAAATACTTGTTATGACCCTCTGTCTTGCAGGCGGACTGATGTCCGTTCATGCACAGACGAAACCAGGCGGAATCTCCCAGGAAATGCTGCGTGACATCCAGAAGGAGATGAAGGCAGAGCCGCTGAACCGTGCGCTGGTCAATGCCGTGACCGCCAATAGCATTGATGCTCTGGCTGCGAACCGTCAGAATGCGGGAGCCCTCGACACCTATTTCTCCGTCGAGACCAAGCAGCAGTCGATCACAGACCAGCAGTCGTCAGGACGCTGCTGGATGTTCAGCGGGCTCAATGTGCTGCGTTCCAATTACACCCGTCAGCACGGCGACTCCATTCAGTTGGAGTTCTCGCAGGCTTATCTTTTTGTCTGGGATCAGTTGGAGAAGGCCAATCTCATGCTGCAGGGATGTGTGGATACGGGCAAGAAGCCCATCGACGACCCTCGCGTGCAGTTCTTCTTCAAGAGTCCCATTGGCGACGGTGGCACCTTCTGTGGCGTCAGCGACCTGGCCGAGAAGTACGGACTGGTGCCTGCCGAGGTGATGCCGGAGAGTTTCAGCAGCGACAATACCTCGAAGATGCGCTCGCTGATTGCTTCGAAACTCCGCGAGTATGGTCTTCAACTCCGCGATATGGCTCAGAAGGACCGCAAGCAGGCCAGCATCGACAAGGCCAAGGTCAGGATGCTCGCCCAGATCTACAAGATGATCACGCTGACTATCGGCGAACCGCCTCAGAAGTTCACCTATGCCTTTAAGACGAAGGGCGGCAAGGCTGTCGGCCCTGCCAAGGAGTACACCCCGCAGTCGTTCTATCAGGAAGTGGTGGGAGGCCCCATCAACGGCACTTTCATCATGGCGATGAACGATCCGCGACGCCCTTATTACAAGACCTACGAGGTAGAATACGACCGTCACACCTACGACGGCCACAACTGGAAATACGTCAACCTGCCGATGGACGACATCGAGCAGATGGCGATTGCCTCGCTGAAGGACGGACGCAAGTTGTATAGCAGTTACGACGTGGGCAAGTTCCTGGACCGCAAGCGTGGCTATGCCGATACTGAGAATTTCGACTACGCCTCGCTCTTCGGCACCACCTTCGGCATGGACAAGGCCCAGCGCATCTCGACCTTCGACAGCGGCTCTACGCACGCTATGACCCTCACGGCCGTCGACATCGACGATAGGGGGAAGGTGAGCAAGTGGAAGGTGGAAAACTCGTGGGGCGCCTCATGGGGGCAGCAGGGCTGTCTCATCATGACAGACCGCTGGTTCCGTGAGTACATGTTCCGCCTGGTGGTCGATAAGAAATATGTGCCAGAGAATATCCTCCAGGCCTCAGAGACCGAGCCCGTCATGGTGATGCCCGAGGATCCGCTCTTCCTGCCTGACGAGTGACTGATACAACAATAGGAGCGAGGCCAGACGGTCTCGCTCCTGTCGTTTTTTTTATACTCTTTTGGATATTAGAGAGCGAACTTGTAACCAACAGTCAGTTGGAATACCTGGTTCTTGTTGGCCTCCTCGCCAGCAGACAGTTCCTTCTGAAGTTTGGTCAGACCAAGGTTGTAGCGGGCATCGATGTAGATGGGCACTGTGGGAACCTGATAGGAAGCACCGATGGGAATGGAAATGTCGAGTTTGTTATAGTTGTCCTTGACATCCATGCTGTAGTCTCTGGTGCTGTTCACACCGTCAAGTTTGAGTTCATTGGTAGCCTTGCACTTTGCGCTCAGCAGGAAACCAAACTGGACACCCGTCTTGATGGCAAAGCCTTTGAACAGATAGAAATTGGCCACGACGGGCAGGTTCAGATAGCCGAGTTCTATCTGCAGATCCTTCACCTTTGAGTAGTCGTTGCCATCTCTGAGTTCAAAATCCTCCCACTGGCAACCCTGCATAGAGTAGTTCAGACCAGCAGCAGCGCTGAACTGGTTCGTGATCTGATACTCGAATTCTGCACCAATCAGCGCACCGCCATAGAACGACTTGTCAATATCGTAATTATGACCTCCCAGACTGCTAAAGTCAAAATTGACCTTTGGCATATTGCTCACCTTGCTGATAACACCACCAACCTTCGGCTGGATAGAGATTGTTCCTGGCTCAAACTGAGCGCTTGCTGTAATTGTAGCCACCATCATAGCGGCCAGCATCATCATCTTTTTCATAATTGTTTTCTTTATATTTATAAAATGTATACAATCCACATTGAATTGCGGTGCAAAGGTACGTGTGTTTTATAAATTTTCAAGTGTTTTTATGCGTTGTGTTCGCAAACAGCACCCGTTTTTTTGATTCATATCAACGAGATATGGCAAATTGATCGAACTTATTCCCTCTATTCTGAGATAAATGGCTTACCCTTTGCAGCCGGAGCAGGGTGCCTGCCTTATGAATCTCGACGGTGGATACGGCACTTTGCCATCCCGACTTTGCAAAATAAGAGGGTCGTTTATAACGATGCCTACTAACACTCGTTCTGATGCCTTGCATGACGGTAAGCGATGCCTTCTGCGACGGTAAGTAATGCCTGTTATGGGGGTATAACAGGCATCAGCGACTGTGTAAACAGGCATCATCAACATGATCACTTACAAACTTACAACTTACATGTAAGTGAAATCATTTTGCCTATGCATGCACTTACACGAGGTCATAGATAGGGGAGAAAAATTATTACATATATTAATATATTATTATATTAATATATATATAATATATATATTATATATATATTAAAATTTCTTCTTCTATATATGAGTAAATGTAAGATGTAAGTTGTAAGTTGTAAGTTGTAAGTGGATGCATTGCCAATTTACGGTTATATCTCCACAGGAGCAGCCCTCAGCGGCACTCCGTCAATTTCGTGCAGTGCTACTGCCGCTTCTCCAGTCGGCACCTATACGATAACTGTTTCCAAGGGCAGTGTCACAAACAAATATGATAGTTATGTCAACGGGACGTTAACAATCAACAAGGCTCCGCTGACTGTAACAGCCAAGAACTATATCATCAAGCAGGGTGAAAGTCTCCCAACTTTTGAAGCGACCTATTCAGGTTTCAAGAACAGCGAGACGTCTAGTGTGCTGACCACTCAGCCGTCATTTAACTGTAGTGCCACCTCGGCCTCAGAACCTGGCACTTACGACATCATCGTCAGCGGTGCTGCTGCCCAAAACTACAGCATGAGTTATGTGAAGGGCACGCTGACCATCACGGCAGATGACACCCCGGTTCTGTTAGGAGATGCAAACAATGACAGCGTGGTGGACGCTGCCGACATCGTGGAACTCGTCAATGCCAAGGCCGGACATCCCTCGGCTACGTTCAACCTGAACAATGCCGATGCAAACGCTGACGGCAGTTTCACCGAAGCCGACATCACTGCCACAGCAGACATCATCATGAAGCGATGACAATGGTGACATTGGTGTTGTGGTTGGTTCTATTCTGGTAAAGTTAATTTCTTTTAAATCCGTGCATGTAATAGAAAAAATGTCTATCTTTGCGTTTAAATACAATTAATTAATTAAAACAAAAGAATTATGAGAAAATTATTACTTACATTCGTAGCGATGCTACTCACATTGACCGCTAATGCCTACGATTTTGAAGACAATGGTCTTTACTACAATTTAAAGAGCGATGGTAACCTGGAAGTGGCAGGATTGGCTTCATGGACCAATAGGGCAGACATTCCAAGCAGTATTACCGTTGGTGGTGTAAAATACCGCGTGACATCCATCGCTGCGTATGCATTTGATGGGCGGAGCGACCTTACCTATCTGTCGATTCCGTATTCCATCAAGTCTATTGGTGAATTTGCTTTTGTCAACTGTGGTAGCAATATAACGGTGAACATCGCAGATCCTGAGTCCTGGTGCCAGATGCAACTGGGCAACGAGCATGCCAGTCCACTGTCAAGTGCAGGGAAGATGCTGGTATACGACATCGAGACGGATCGCATTGACATTCCTTCAACAGTGACCTCTATCGGTGCTTTTACCTTCTATCAGTGCAGTTGTATCAAAACGGTGAATATCCCCAGTAGCGTGACATCCATTGGCAGTTCTGCTTTTGAGGATTGTGATTATCTGACATCGTTGAGTTTAAACGATGGCTTGCAGTCTATCGGCGGTTCTGCCTTCGAGGGATGCAAGAGACTGGCGACGCTCGTCATTCCCAGCACCGTTAATAAGATTCTGGTAAATGCGTTTAAGAATTGTGTGAGTCTTACAAACGTTTATTGCAATGCTACGGCTGTTCCGAATACGGATGCTTCGGCGTTTAACGGGGTTTTCTTTGAGAATGTAACGCTGCATGTGCCAGACAATGCTGTTAATTCATACAAGGCAGCATGGCCTTGGAGCAACTTTAAGATGGCGAACCAGCCGAGCCAGCCACAGCCAAGCCAGCCGACCCAGACGGATGACGGTCTCATCTATACCGTCAAGGGTGACGGCACGCTGGAGGTAACAGGATTGGCTTCATGGGCTAAGAGGGCAGACATCCCCAGCAGTCTCACCATTAGTGGCACGAAATATAGCGTGACATCTATTGCTGCTCGTGCCTTTGAGGGGCGGAGCGACATCACGTATCTGTCGATTCCTTACTCCATTAAGTCTATCGGCGAATTTGCTTTCAGTAGTTGTGGCAGCAGTATAACGGTAAACATCGCTGATCCTGAGTCTTGGTGTCAGATGAAATTGGCCAATGAGCATGCCAGCCCACTGTCGAGTGCAGGGAAGATGCTGGTGCATGACATTGAGACCACCAGTTTTGAAGTGCCTTCAGCAGTAACCTCCATTGGCGCCTTTACTTTCTATCAATGCAGTTGTCTCAAATCACTCTATATCCCGTCTTCTGTGACATCCATCGGCAGTTCTGCCTTTGAGGATTGTGATTATCTGACATCAGTGACTTTAAACGAGGGCTTACAGTCCATCGGAGGTTCTGCTTTCGAGGGATGTAAGAGACTGGCCAGTATTACCATTCCCAGCACCGTCAATACGATCTCGATTAATGCTTTCAAGAATTGTGTAAGTCTTACTGATGTATATTGCAATGCTGTGAATGTCCCGAATACCGATGCTACAGCGTTTAACGGGGTCTTCTTTGAGAAAATAACGTTGCATGTGCCAGACAATGCGGTTAATGCATATGCGGCTACATGGCCTTGGAGCAACTTTAATATGTCTGGCAAGACAGCCATTGATGGAGTCTTGTATTCCGATAAGGCAGATGCTGATATCTATAGCATCAACGGTTATCAGACATCGAAACTCCAGCGTGGCTTGAACATCATCCGTCAGAAAGATGGTAAGGTCAGGAAAGTACTGGTACGATAAGACCAAAACGCAATAATATGGGGCAGGTTTTTGATTCATAGAATCAACCTGCCCTCTTTGATTTTAATAAAATCGGGCATAAGATGCTCGATTCTCAGGAAAATGTTGTACCTTTGCAGCCTAAAAGAAAGAAATACAGTTTAAATGCTCTTTAATTCGCTTGAGTTCCTGGTGTTTCTGCCGATAGTGTTTGTGCTTTACTGGTTTGTGTTCCAGAAGCGCGAGTGGCAGAATCTGCTGATTGTCATCGCCAGTTATGTCTTCTATGGCTGGTGGGACTGGCGCTTTCTGTTCCTGATAGCGTTCACATCAGTGTGCAGTTACTACAGCGGGTTGCTGATAGAGTATTATCGAGGAAGGAGGAATGAGGAAGGAGGAAAGCGCAGACAGCGGTTGGTGTGTGCTTCCAATCTGATACTGAACTTCCTGATTTTAGGCGTCTTCAAGTATTATAACTTCTTCGCAGACAGTATGGCGCAACTTGTTTGGAGCCTTTTCCATTATCAGTTGGACTGGGTGACGCTGAACGTGATTCTGCCCGTTGGTATCAGTTTCTATACCTTCCAGGCGCTCAGTTATACGATTGACGTGTATCGTAAAGACGTGCCTGTCACTAAGAACATCATAGAGTTCTGCGCCTTTATCAGTTTCTTCCCGCAGTTGGTGGCTGGTCCTATCGAACGGGCCAAGAACCTGTTGCCGCAGTTCCAGCACGACCGCCATTTCGACTATGTGCAGGCTGTGGACGGTTGTCGGCAGATGTTGTGGGGATTCTTCAAGAAGGTGGTTATCGCTGACAGTTGTGCCTCGGATCTTAATCCGCTGTGGGATTCGTATGCAGACTATTCTGGTGTCAGCCTTTGGCTGTTGGCACTCCTGTTTACCTTCCAGATATACTGCGATTTCTCGGGCTATAGTGACATCGCTATCGGCTGTTCTCGTCTGTTCGGCATCAGGTTGTTGAGCAATTTTAATTATCCTTACCTTTCGAGGTCGATACCTGAGTTCTGGCGGCGATGGCATATCTCGCTGATGACGTGGTTCCGCGACTATGTCTATATCCCCCTTGGCGGAAGCCGGTGTGCCCAGTGGAAGGTGATCAGGAATACGTTTATCGTGTTTGGCGTCAGTGGTCTTTGGCATGGAGCCAACTGGACGTTCGTCGTTTGGGGCTTGTATCATGGCACTCTGATTGTGTTATATAAACTGCTGCATGTCAACACCAAGGACAAGGACATCCTGGCTGCTGGCAAGCGGCTACCATCCTTGAAGGAACTGTCAAGAGTGGTGGTGACGTTTGGTCTGGCTGTTGTCGGATGGGTCATCTTCCGTGCAGAGAATATCTCGCAGGCATGGGACTTTGTGTCGCGTATGTTTTTGACGGCCTTTGATGATTTCCATCCACGTCTTGGCAGTATCTCTACGTTCATGGCTATCCTGTTGCTGATGATTGTAGAATATCTGCAGCGTGACAAGGTGCATGTGCTCCAGTTCTCTTCTGGCAACAGATTGTTCCGTTATGCGGTGGCCCGTTGGACCGTCTATCTGGCGATGCTCGTGGCTATCTTCTATTTCTACTTTAATACGGTGAGCCAGGAGTTTATTTACTTCCAATTCTAAGGCAAAGGTGAAGAGGTGAAAAAGTGAAAAGGTGAAAAGGTGAAATGATGAATAAGAAAGAACGATACGACATCCGCCGCTTTGGAGCAAGACTGGCAGTATTCTTCCTGCTGGTTGCTGCCATTATTGGCTTCAGCATCATCTGCCTGTATAAGGCGGGGGAACTCTATTCGTTCTCGTCATATATCCATCCCTTGCAACAAGACCAGTTGTTTGGACTGGGATACAGTTATTATGACAAATCTTACAAGTTCCACATGGCTAACGAGGTTGAACACCCAGAGGTATTGGCTTTAGGTTCTTCCAGAATAATGCAAGTGAAACGCTCAGTTGTCAGTCCTGACTATTCTTTCTACAATGCGGGGGGCGCTATCCAGAAGGCTCGCGAATTGCCGTTGTTTATCAACAAACTCCAAGACAGCCCGAAACTTATTCTTGTTAATATAGACCAGTGGTGGTTTAATCGGGCTTATATAGCAGAAGACCAACCTTTTTCGCCTTCTGTCTATGATGATGAACCGGAATGGGATATGTCTAAACTTGGTCGGTTCATCTGTGATTTTTATACAGATCTTGTGAAAGGAAAGATCAATCTGATAAAAGTGTTTAGTTCCAATCATATCGGCCTGAATGCCATTTGCAATGAAAACGGCTTTGCAGCAGACGGTTCCAGATATCAGGGTGACATGATCATCGCACCAGAGGTGCAGGAGGACTATAATTTCAAGAATGTGCTCGGCCGTATCCGGAATGGCAACCAGCGTTTCCAGTATGGGGATCAAGCCGACAGTTCTATGGTCAGTGTCGTTGACGATTTCCTGAATCAGTGTGTTGCCCGAAAGATCAGGGTGGTGGCCTTCCTGCCTCCCTTTGCTCCCTATGTCTACCGAAGAATGCAGGAGACAGGTAAATACGGGTACATGTCGAAGTTGTATGATATGCTGCGGCCTTCGTTTGACAGGCATGAGGGTTGTTCTCTCTATGATTTCACGGATGTGACTGATACAGGGGCGCATAACTATGATTTCGATGACGGCTTTCATGGATCGGAGATTATTTACAACGGCATGATCCGCCAGGTGGTTCGTCAGGACAGTACGCTTGCTCCTTTCTTCGTGTCGGAGCAGGAGATGGACAGACTTGATTCTGTATATATTTCAAAGAATATTCGTTATCATTCGCTATAACTATGAAGTATTGTGTTGCTCTATTTTTATTTATGACGGCTGCTGTCTTTGAGATGAAGGCAGAAGCAGACCCTAAATTTCATATTTATCTATGTTTTGGACAGTCGAACATGGAAGGTGGTGTGCCGGCAGAGGGCGTTGACATGGAATATGTGGACCCGCGGTTTCAGGTATTGGCTACGGATGCTACTAATGCAAACCGAGCCTTGGGAGAGTGGTATACTGCTTATCCCTGTATAGTCGGTTTGGGGGGACTCTGCCCGATAGACTACTTTGGTCGTTCCATGGTCGCAGCATTGCCTGCTGATTATAAGGTCGGGGTTGTCGCAGTTGCTTCAGGTGGTGTAGATATCAGGGCCTTTTTCCCGGATACAGGGGAGAATTACATTTTTTATAAAGAAGCCCCCAAAGTCGCGAAATATGACTGCAAGTTATACAAACGACTTGTAGATATGGCTAAGATTGCACAACAGTCAGGCGTGATTAAGGGCATTCTTATGCATCAGGGTGAGGCGAATGAAGGACAAGAAGAATGGCCGGAGTGGGTTAAATTTGTATACGACAGACTCATCTCAGATCTCGGCCTGAATGCAGCCGAGGTGCCCCTGCTGGCAGGAGAGGTTGTCGGAGAAGCGGAAGGCGGTACAGCTTATAAACACAACCAGATAATAGCAAAATTGCCTACCGTCATTCCGTCGGCCCATGTGGTTAGTTCTGCCGGATGTCCTGGTGATATCCATTTTTCTGCGCTGGGTTATCGCATCTTGGGCAAACACTACGCCATCAAGATGTTGGAGTTGCTAGACCTTCCCGACTGTCAGGATGCCCACTATACGTTTTATCCCTCCAGTCTTCGGGAGTTTTATCGTGCCAACAGATTAGAGACATTGGATGATATCATTCTTCAGCCCAACGAGACTCGTGAGATTCCTGCCATTGCATATTTTGGAGACGGTCATCAGGAAAATGTGGCGTCAGAGGTGGTTGTGACTTGTACAGGTAAGGGAGTGTCCGTTAATGGTAACAAGATAACAGGTGTTACGGGCAAAAGGTCATTGGTCACTGTCAGTTACAACGATTTTACAGGAAAGACAGTCAGCACTTCGTTTTTTGTCAATCGCTCACAACCCATCGTTGGTGATGTCAATGGTGACGATGTGGTAGACGAGGAAGATCTGAAGGCTGTTATTAATCATATTTTGGATAAGCCTCAGGAGGGGGAATTTGATGTGAATATGGCGAATATCAATAAGGATGACAAGGTGGATGTCGCTGATGTGGTGCTGCTGATTAAACTGATGGGCTCTGGCAAATGAAAAGGATACTGTTTGTGTGTCACGGAAACATCTGCCGCAGTCCGATGGCAGAGTTCGTGATGAAGGATCTGGTAAGGAAAGCCGGACGGGATGGGGAGTTTTACATTGAGTCGGCTGCCACGTCGACGGAAGAGATTGGTAACGAGGTGTATCCACCAGCCAAGCGCAAACTGGCGGAGCACGGTATATCGTGTAAAGGCAAGACGGCGAGACAGATGACGCGTCGTGACTACGACCGCTTCGACCTGCTCATAGGTATGGATGCTGCTAATATCCGTAATATGTATCGTATTTGTGGCGGCGACCCTGAGCAGAAGATTCATCAGTTACTGGATTTTACGGATATGATTGGCGATGTGGCCGATCCCTGGTATACGGGAGATTTCGAGGCTACCTGGCGCGATGTGCTCGAGGGCTGCCAGTGCCTGTTGGAGCAACTTAAGTCGGATTAATCAAAAAAGCATATTAAACAAAAAGCCACATCTGCAGGAGATGTGGCTATAAATGATATTAAATGCGCTTCTTAGAATGCGTAGGCAATACCGAGTGAGAGGAGTGGATTGTTAACCACCTTGATGCCGTCCTTCTTACCATATTGGTAAATGGCGTCTAAATACAGTTTGACATTCTCAGTAAGGAAGTATTCTGCACCAGCACCACCGCCAAAGACGAATGCAGATGAACTATCACCATGCTCAGGGCTAGAACCCAAAACACCAAAAGTTACAAGAGGATACACTCTGAACATATCTGTCACGGGAATGATATACTGGATATTTGCATTAACATTCCATGAAGATACACAATCCTTCTTAGGATAGTACTTGAAGTTAACCTCAGCCCGGAAACTCTCAACAAACTCATACTGGACCTTGACACCAGGAGCCATGCGGCTTGCATCCTTGTCAATAAGATAGTTGAAGTCGGCACCAATGGCAAACTTTCCATCTTGTGCAAATGCGCCGATGCTCATGAGCATCATAGCGGCAATCATCATTAATTTCTTCATAATCATTCGTTTTTTGTGTTATTAATTTAATATAATGTCCTTAGACGGTGCAAATATATAAAAAAGTTTTAAAACTTGCAAGTAAAAAGACAATTATTTTTAAAGAATGTTGCATTATACGTGATATATCTCAAGATTTGCGTACGATGACGCTTCCGCTGGCTTGATGGGTGGCCAAAATGAGTACTTCTGCTATTTGCACATGGGCAGGAGCATTGGCGGTAAAGACGGCTACGTCGGCGATGTCGTCACCCGTCAGAGGCTTGATGCCTTGATAGAGTTTAGAGGCTCGGTCTGTATCGCCATGGAAACGGATGTTGCTGAAGTTGGTCTCCACCAGGCCAGGCTTGAGGTTGGTGACACGGACGGCGGTATTGGCTACGTCGATGCGCAGTCCGTCGGAGAGGGCCTTCACGGCAGCCTTCGTGGCACAGTAGACATTACCTCCGGCATAGGCAGCATCACCTGCCACGCTACCTATATTAATAATGTGTCCGCTGTTACGCTCAATCATACTGGGCACGATGAGGCGCGTCATCGTCAGCAGGCCTTTGATGTTTGTGTCGATCATCGTCTCCCAGTCGTCAAGGTTACCCTCATATTCCGGTTCGAGTCCAAGGGCGAGGCCGGCATTATTGACGAGTACGTCAATCTGCTGCCATTCTGCGGGCAGGCTCTCGATGGCCTTCATGGCGGCCTCGCGGTCTCTGACGTCGAAGACGAGCGTCAGCACCTCTGTTCCTGCAGCCACTAACTCCTGACGGATGGTTTCCAACTTGGCAGCGTTTCTGCCGTTAAGGATGAGTCTGTCGCCATTGGCGGCGAACTTACGGGCGCAGCCGAGTCCGATACCGCTCGTGGCCCCTGTGATGAATACAGTCTTTGTCATACGTTTATCTTTTTATTTGCCATGATGTCTAATACTTATTTAATGAATTTGAGACGCAGGCTGTTCAGCACGACGCTGACACTTGAGAAGGCCATGAGTGCTGAGGCCCACATTGGCGTGATCTGCCATGAGAGACCGAACAGGTAGGGGAGCCCGGCAGCCAGTGGGATGCAGACGACATTGTAGATGAACGCCCAAAAGAGATTCTGACGGATCATACCCACCGTGCGTTTCGAGAGACTGATGGCATCGGGGATGCGACGGAGGTCAGTTCCCATGAGTGTCACCTGGGCTACTTCCATAGCGATGTCCGTACCCTTGCCCATGGCGATGCTCACATCGGCAGCAGCCAGAGCCTGCGAGTCGTTGATACCGTCGCCCACCATCGCCACGTGCTTGCCTTCGGCCTGCAATTGCCTGACGAGGTCTTCTTTATCCTGTGGCATCACTTGCGAACGATAATGGGGGATGCCTGCCTCTGCGGCTACGGCCTTAGCCCGCTCATCCTTGTCGCCAGAACACATCCACACCTCGATACCCTCGCGACTCAGTTCCTCCATCGCCTCACGGGCATGGGGCTTGAGTTGTTCGGCGGTAGCAAGGTCTTTATGGATCTCTGTCAGCGTGCCGGTCTTGTCTATGACCATTGCATTTACCTTGCGGATTTCCTCAAGGGCGGTGGCGTCCTTGATGAGGATGTTCTTCTCGGCTGCCTTGCCGATGCCCACCATGAGGGCCGTAGGCGTGGCGAGTCCCATCGCACATGGACAGGCAATCACCAGCACAGAGACTGCCGAGAGAATGGCCTGTGGGAGATGACTTGTACCGCCAATGAGGAGCCAGAGCAGGAATGTCAGCACACTGATGCCCACGACTGCTGGTACAAAGATAAGGGCTATCCTGTCTACAATGCGCTGCACGGGGGCTTTCGAGCCTTGCGCCTCCTGTACCATCTTGATGATATGGGCGAGCATGGTCTTCTGGCCCACCTCCTGTGCCTTGAATCGGAAGATGCCCGTCTCCCCTTCAGCCTGGTCTGCTCGACGGAGTGGTGGGAGGACGATCGTCCCTGCCAGCACCTTGTCGCCTGCTTTCTTCTCCACAGCCAGCGGTTCGCCGGTAATCATGCTTTCATCGATATATCCCAGCCCTTCGCCCACGACGGAACCATCAACGGGTATGCGCTCTCCAGGCCTCACTTCGATCGTATCACCTGGTTGGAGTACGGCGATAGGGGCTTCGGTGATGGTGCCGTTGTCCACGAGGTGAGCCGTCTTGGGCTGCAGTCCTATCAGCGCACGGATGGCTGAGGCTGTACCGTTCTTGGCGCGCTCCTCTATGAGCCGGCCTGTCAGCACGAAGGTGATGATCATCACGGAGGCATCGAACCATGTGTGCCACTCGATGCCTCTTGCTCCCCATACCTGTTCACCGAAGAACGTGTTGAAGGTGCTGAATATGAATGAGATACCTGTCGAGAGGGCTACGAGCGTGTCCATATTCGCACTGCCGTGAATCAACTGCTTCCAGGCTGTCACGTAGAACTGCCTTCCGCAGTAGATCAGGTTCATCAGCGAGATGATGAGCATCGTCTGGTTAGCCGTATCGCGAGAACCTATCTGGATCCAATCCATCGAGATGGCCATCACCAGCAGGGCAAACAGCCACGAGGCAGCGACCTTGTTCCTCAGTGTAGTATAGGCTCTGCGCTCGATGGCCTCCACGTTGCGGTCTTCTTCGATGACCATATCGTAGCCGATCTTGCCCAGTTCGTCCTTCATCCTCTCCAGAGAGATCCGCTGAGGGTCGTATTCTACCAGCGCCGTACGGGCAGGCAGATTGACGGCTGCCGTCTCAATGCCGTCGAGAGAATTGAGTTTCTGCTCGACGCGGGCAGAGCAGCCAGCGCACATCATGCCGAGTATCGCAATCGTCTTCTTTTCCATATCTGGGTGCAAAGGTAACAATTTTCAGCCACAGATAGCACAGATTCTCGCAGAAATTTGCATACTTGGCAAAGGCTGCAGAAAATAATAGTTATCCCAGAGTCTAGTTAAAACAAATGTTAATCGGAAGAAATAATGTGCGATATGATTTGCAGATTGTAAATAAATGAGTATCTTTGCAAGCGGAATATGACAAAAGAAGAGTTTATAAGTTTCGAAAAGAAATATTCGAAAGAGATTGAGGTGATGAGGCAGTCGGCACACGACTTGCATCAGAGTGTAAACCAGACATATGGCGATGAACTTCCCTACGGTTTTCATCTCGATATGGTGGCTGAAGGTATCAGTACCTATGGCTATCTGGTATGTGCCTGTGAGGAGGATGTACTGCCGCTCTTCTTTAGCGCTTTTTATCATGACAGTATCGAGGATGCGCGACAGACTTATAACGACGTGATGAGGATGGCGCGTCTGTGGTTAACCGAAGAAAAGGCACTGATGGCGACGGAGATTGTCTATGCGCTGACAAACGACAAGGGGCGTACAAGAGCCGAACGGGCTGGGGAGAATTATTATAAAGGTATACGCGAGACGCCCTATGCTCCCTTTGTGAAACTCTGCGATCGTCTGGCCAACGTCACCTACTCCTGTTCGATAGACAGTGGCACTAGTGGTAATCGGATGAGAGAGGTCTATAAGCGTGAGATGCCTCATTTCCTGCCTGCTCTCAAGTCGGACAGCGACGATCCTCGCCTGCAGATACCCTTTGAGGTGATCGCAGCGCTGGCGGAGATCCTGATAGACGAGGTTGACCGTGATGAAATCCGCAGACAGTGGGGCGAATTGTATAAAATGTAAGCATTATCGCAATTTTTCTTGCAAAATATTTGTTTGTTTCGCAGAAATGATGTACTTTTGCAGCCGATAAGACAAAAACGAAGAGAAATATGTCAATGTTGAACGCTTACTTTTACGGCTATTACTTTTACTTTGCAGGAAACTGTGAAGCGGAAGGCCGTAAGTAAATAATTGAAGATTGAAGATTGAAAATTGAAATAGGGCTCCGCTTCACAACCAAGTGAAAGCGGAGTTTTTATTTAAAGGTGAAAAGGTAAAATAGTAAAAAGGTGAAATAGAAAGATGAAGAGGATTGCCATTCAAGGACTGATCGGGTCGTTCCACGATATCGCGGCACACCTGTATTTTGAAGGTGAACAGATACAGTTGATCTGCTGCAGTACCTTCGAGGAAGTCTTTGCGAACATCAAGCAGGATCCTACGGCTATCGGAATGCTTGCCATCGAGAATACCATCGCAGGCTCACTGCTCCATAATTATGAGTTGCTGCGCGACAGTGGCACGACGGTGGTGGGAGAGCACAAACTGCATATCACCCATAGCATCTGCTGTCTGCCGGAGGACGATTGGGACACGATTACCGAGGTGCATTCCCATCCCGTGGCCCTGATGCAGTGCCGTCAGTTCCTGGCGCATCATCCGCAACTGAAGAATGTGGAGGCTGAGGATACGGCAGGCTCGGCGAAGATGATTGCGGAGGGACAGCATCGTGGCTGGGCAGCCATCTGTCATGCAGAGGCAGCCAGACTCTATGGGTTGAAAGTGCTGGAGGATCATATTGAGGACAACAAGCACAACTTCACCCGCTTCCTGGTGGTCTCGAATCCCAACAAGGCCGATATGCTGAGACCTCTGACAGAGACGAACAAGTCGAGCATCGTCTTCTCTTTACCTCACGAGCAGGGTTCGCTGTCTCATGTGCTGGCGATTCTCTCGTTCTACAATATAAACTTGACGAAGATTCAGTCGCTGCCGATTATCGGACGGGAATGGGAGTATCTGTTCTATGTCGATGTGATGTACGACGACCTCACCCGCTACCGTCAGTCGATAGATGCGATCATCCCATTAACAAAGGATTTAAAGATATTAGGAGAATATAAAGATGGCAAACAGACCAATTGAACCCGCAGAGCGCCTGTCGCTCGTCAGTGAGTATTATTTCAGTAGGAAACTGAAGGAAGTGGCGCAGTTGAATGCCGAGGGCAAGGATATCATCAGTCTCGCCATTGGCAGTCCCGATATGCCGCCATCCCCCCAGACCATCGACAAACTCTGTGAGGTGGCTCATCAGCCTAATGCCCACGGCTATCAGCCCACGATGGGTACGCCAGAACTCCGTGAGGCGATGGCTGGCTTCTACAAGCGTTGGTACAACGTAGATCTCGACCCAAAGACGGAGATCCTGCCGCTGATAGGTTCGAAAGAGGGTATCCTGCATGTCACCCTCGCCTTCGTCAATCCTGGCGACGAGGTACTGGTGCCCAATCCAGGCTATCCCACCTACACATCGCTGAGCAAAATACTTGGTGCAAAGATTGTGAACTACAATCTGCGTGAGGACAATGGCTGGCAGCCAGACTTCGATGAACTCGAAAAGATGGATCTTTCGAAGGTGAAACTCATGTGGACGAACTATCCGAATATGCCGACCGGTGGCAATGCCCGTATGGAGACCTACGAGCGACTGGTACGCTTCGCCAAGGATCATGGCATCGTCGTGGTGAATGACAATCCATACTCCTTCATCCTCAACGAGAAGCCGATGTCATTATTACAAGTACCCGGGGCTAAGGACTGCTGTATAGAGTTCAACTCGATGTCGAAGAGTCACAATATGCCTGGTTGGCGTGTGGGTCTCTGTGCTACCAATGCGGAGTTTATCTCATGGATCCTCAAAGTACAGTCGAACATTGAGAGCGGCACCTTCCGGGGTATTCAACTGGCTGCTGCTGAGGCGTATAAGAATGATGAGGCTTGGCATCGTGAGTTTAATATAGAAACCTATAGCCGTCGTCGCAAATATGCTGAGCAGATTATGGATGTCTTGGGCTGTACCTACGACAAGAGTCAGGTGGGTATGTTCCTCTGGGGCAAGATCCCTGAGAAGTATGCTGATGTAGAAGACTTGACGGAGCGTGTGCTCCATGAGGCTCGTGTCTTCATCACCCCCGGCTTCATCTTCGGCTCCAACGGACAGAGGTACATAAGAATATCTCTTTGTGCCAAGGAAGAGAAAATCCAACAGGCTCTCGACAGAATAAAGAGTATTTTTTAGACAAAAGAACATAAGAACATAATTAAGATGGAAAAGAAACTCTGGTGACACAGAACATGACTAATAATATGTTCTTATGTTCTTCTGTCTAAAAAGAAAGCTGTTATTATGATATGTAAAAAGAGGAATTTAAAATATGTATAAAATATGGAACTGGAATTAGCACCATTGAATTTACCGAGTGACAATGAACGTCCCTTCGTCATAGCAGGCCCTTGCTCTGCAGAGACAGAGGAACAAGTGATGACTACCGCCCGTGAGTTGGCGATGAAAGGCTGCCACAACTTCCGTGCAGGTGTGTGGAAACCCCGTACCAAGCCCGGTGGCTTCGAGGGTCACGGAGAGCCAGCCCTCGTTTGGCTTGCTGAGGTGAAGAAAGACACGAAGATGCTTGTTTCCACCGAAGTGGCTACACCAGAGCATGTGGAACTCTGTCTGAAGTATGGCATCGACATCCTCTGGATAGGTGCCCGTACCACGGCCAATCCTTTCGCCGTACAAGCCCTTGCCGACGCACTGAAGGGAGTCGATATCCCTGTCTTTGTGAAGAACCCAGTCAACCCTGACCTCGAACTCTGGATTGGTGCCTTGGAACGTATCAATCAGGCAGGAGTCAAGCGGATGGGAGCCATTCACCGTGGATTCTCCAGTTATGAGAAGAAGATCTATCGTAATGCCCCAATGTGGCAGATTCCTATCGAACTTCACCGCCGCATCCCAGAGTTGCCGATCATTAGCGACCCCAGCCATATCGGTGGCCGTCGTGAACTGATTGCACCTCTCTGTCAGCAGGCGATGGACCTCGGCTTCGACGGACTGATCGTTGAGAGTCATTGCGATCCGGACAAGGCCTGGAGCGATGCCAAGCAGCAGGTGACGCCTGATGTGCTCGACTATATCCTCTCTCTGCTCGTCATCCGTGATGAGAACACCTCGACAGAGGGTATCACCCAGTTGCGTAAGCAGATCGATGAACTCGACAACGAGATTATGGAAGTGCTTGCCAAGCGTATGAAGGTGTGCCGTGAGATAGGCTATTATAAGAAAGACCACAACATGACCGTGCTGCAGACTAATCGCTACAATGAGATTCTGAACAAACGCGGTGCACAGGGTACCCTTGCTGGCATGGATGCCGAGTTCGTAGCCCGGGTCTTTGAGAATATCCACGAGGAATCCGTCAGACAGCAAATGGAGATAATTAATAAATAGGTGATGTTTTTGTTTATAGTTTAAAGTTTATAGTTTATAGATGATATGTTCTATAGGCAGAATGGCTTGCAAGGTTGGCAAAAAAGAATGGCTTGCATGGTAATCATCTATAAACTATAAACTTTAAACTATAAACAAAAAACATAGACTATAAACAAAAAAAAGAAATGCAATGAAAATTCTAGTAATGGGCGCAGGCAAGATGGGAAGTTTCTTCATCGACCTGCTGAGTTTTGAGCACGAGGTGGCGGTCTTTGAGAGAGACCCCAAGCGGATGCGGTTCACTTATAACTGTCAGCGCTTCACCTCCTATGAGGAAATCAAGGCGTTTAAGCCTGAACTGCTGATCAATGCCGTCACGCTGAAGTACACGATCCCCGTGTTTAAGGAGGTGATCCCTTACTTGCCCAAGGAGTGCATCATCAGCGACATCGCCTCGGTGAAGACCGATCTGAAGGACTTCTATGAGTCGACAGGCATGCGCTATGTCTCTACCCACCCGATGTTCGGCCCTACGTTTGCCAATCTTCAGCAACTCTCCGAGGAGAATGCCATCATCATCAGCGAGGGTGACTACATGGGGCGCATCTTCTTCAAGGACCTCTATCAGAAACTGGGACTCAATATCTACGAGTACACGTTCGAGGAACACGATAAGACAGTGGCTTACTCTCTGTCTATCCCCTTCGTCTCGACCTTCGTCTTTGCGGCTGTCATGAAGCATCAGGATGCCCCTGGTACCACCTTCAAGCGCCACATGCGGATTGCCAAGGGGGTGCTCAATGAGGATGACTACCTCCTGCAGGAAATCCTCTTCAACCCCTATACCCACGATCAGGTCTCTCAGATCCGTACGGAACTGAAGGAACTCCTCGAAATCATCGATAACAAGGATGCTGAGGGCATGAAGGGCTATCTGACTAAGATTCGTAATAATGTGAAGCGCGACATCGAGATCAAGCGATAGGATTTTTATTGTTTATAGTTTAAAGTTTATAGTTTATAGATGAAATGTTCTATAGGCAGGTTAGTTTGCAGGGTAGGCAGAAAAGAAGGGCTTGCATGGTAATCATCTATAAACTATAAACTTTAAACTATAAACAAAACAAAAAGAAAATGGGCAATCTGAAGTATCACCTCGTAGCGTTCATCGTTGTGGCCATCTGGGGCAGTACCTTCGTCTTTACGAAGATGCTGCTTCAGGCTGGCCTCTCCCCGGCGCAGATCTTCACCTTCCGCTTCTTCATCGCCTACATCCTATTGCTGGCCTTCTCCTTTCTGCGTGACAAGGTAACTTCTTCCCCTCCTAAGTTAGGAGGGGTTAGGGGTGGTCTGAACAATCGCAAACAAGAGGCTGAACAGACCCCCTCAGGCTCCCCCTACTCAGTGGGAGAAAGCAAATCCTCTTTCCGCTGGTTCTGCAACTCCTGGCGCGACGAGCTTCTGATGATCGCCCTCGGCATCACGGGCGGCTCCCTCTATTTCCTCACGGAGAACGCGGCCATGCTCTTTACCACTGCCACAAACACCTCACTCATCGTCTGCTCCTGTCCACTCTTCGCGATGCTGCTCTTTGCTGTGTTCTTCCGCCAGTCTGAGAAGATCACGCGCATCCAGGCTCTTGGCTCGCTGGTAGCCTTTCTGGGTATGGCTGTTGTCGTGCTCAATGGTCACTTCGTGCTCCATCTCTCACCCCTTGGCGATCTGCTGGCCTTTGGTGCCTGTCTCTGCTGGGCAGTCTATAGCCTGTTGATGAAGGCTGCGGTTAGTAGTTATTCCTCGCTCTTCATTACTCGGAAGGTATTCATCTACGGCCTCCTCACCATTATACCTTATTATATATTAGTACCCTCCAAAGCCAGCATCTTCTTTTCTTCACCTTTTCACGTTTTCACTGTTTCAACCATTCTGAATCTTCTCTTCCTTGGTGTCGTCGCCTCGATGCTCTGTTTTCTCACTTGGAACTGGGTCATCAGCAAACTCGGCCCTGTCGTCGCCACCAACTGGGTCTATTTCAATCCCATCACCACGATCATTTTTGCCTGGTGGCTGCTCCGCGAACAGATTACCGTCTGGTTCCTCCTTGGCTCTGCCCTGATTCTTATTGGCATGTATCTCGCCGACAGGAAAAAGTAATCAAAAATAAGACTCGCTTCAGCGCGTTATGCCATTTGGAAACATAAAAATTGTATAGCGGAAGCAAATTTATCACTATTCACTATTCACTATTCACTTTTTTTCGTAACTTTGCACCATCAAACCATTTAAACATTAGAATTATGGGTATTTTATTTTCACTCCTTCTTGGATGTTTGGCTGGCTTCTGTGCCGGCAAGTTGATGAAAGGTGGCGGCTATGGCCTCATCATGAACTGTATTCTTGGTCTCTTTGGTGGTGTCCTCGGTGGCTGGTTGTTCGACTTGCTGGGCGTCACATGGGGTGGTCTCTTAGGTCAGCTTGGCACAGCTATCATTGGTGCCGTCGTCATCCTTTGGGTTGCCTCGCTGATTAAGAAGTAATCTATGGGACTGCTCTTTGCCCCTAATATATAATTAAGGTGTAACTCTCAAAACATAAATGCGTATGGTGACATAGCAAAAACAAAGAAAAGAAATATACGTTGAAGCGTCCGCTGAATCTTGTTCTTGAAAATCGCCAAATTTGAAAGAAACTATCAAGAGTAAGTAGATGGTTCGCGCCTGAGGGCGTGGGCTCTTACTCGTTTAGGATAGTTAGGTGTTTGGCGATACCTCAAGAACGTAAGCGCAGTAAGCTGCTCACGTTTTTGTATTCACATTTTATACAATTTCCTTTGTACTTTCATTTTATTTCCGTAACTTTGCACACGAAACCAAAAGAATATTACAATCGACTTAAATACAAATAATTATGAAGAAAAGATTTGCATTATTGACGATGTTGCTGGTGATGCTTTGTGGAACAATCAGCGCAGCAGATTATGACTTCCATGTAGGCGGGGTGTATTATAGAGTAATTCTAGGTAATGATATGAAACCAACAACTAATGTGGAGGTGGTAAAAGGGGATGACAAGTATGCTGGTGATATTGTTATTCCATCAAGTATCACGGTAAACAGAATTGATTATTTCGTTACAAGAATTGGTCAGGATGCTTTTTACGATTGCAAAAGTGTTACGTCCGTTTCTCTTCCGAACACTATTAAAAGTAAATTGGAAATAATAGGAAGCCGTGCATTTGGTAATTGTGAGGGTTTGACCTCTATCAAAATACCAGATACTGTGACAGAAATAGGACAGTTCGCATTTTTACAGTGCATAAATTTGAAAACTGTTTATATGGGTAGAGGCTTGAAAACTGTTCGATATAATGCGTTCGGTTATTGTGAGGCTTTAGAAAGGGTTGATATTTCTGATTTGGCTGCATGGTGTGGCATAGCTTTTTATTATAATGGAAGTGCTTCAGGCTGGTTTGGGCCTCATGCAAATCCATTATCTTATGCAGGCCATCTCTATCTGAATGGGGAAGAAGTGGTTGATCTGGTTATTCCCAAAGAAGTGACATCTATTCATGGAGATTTGAATTTTTGTGGTTGTATTGGCTTGAAGTCCGTTACGTTTCCGGATGATTGTAATGTGGAATATATTGGCGCGTTTACTTTCCAGGGCTGCGAAAACATTAAATCTTTGAAACTGAATAAGCATTTAAAGCGAATCTATGAATGTGCTTTCTCTGGTTGCAAATCGATAGAATCTTTAGTTATACCGGATGAAGTTACTTTAATCAGTTGTGCAGCCTTTTCTGGCTGTTCTAGTCTAAAAGAATTGAAATTAGGAAATGCTTTAGAGGTAATAGAAACTGGTTTTTGGGGACCAGCATTTGGTGGAACAAGTGTAACTGAAATTATAGTTCCTGAAAAGATAAAAAATCTGAATGGTTTCTGGAATAGTAAACTTAGCATAGTAAATATTGGTAAAACATCATTAACAGAAATATCAGGAGCTGGAAGAGACGCAATCTTACCTATAGAAAGAATAAATATAACCGACCTCGGTACTTTTATGGGCATAAAAAAACAACTTGGTGGTTATGATTTGTATTTGAATGGAAATCTTGTGGAAGACCTGACAATTCCATCTTCGGTAAGTGAGATTGGTGAAAGGGCTATGCAGGGATGCCAAAGACTGAAAAATATAACGATTCCCAGTCACGTAAAAACAATTAATGACAAAGCTTTTAATGGCTGTTACTATATAGAAACAATTACATTCGAGGGTGGTAGTCCTACAATCGGCAAGGATGTGTTTGGTACGTATAACAATACTTATATCATCTCAAAGATGCGGGAACCCTCAGGAGCACCGAATGGTATAATCAATGAGTGCCAAAGAAGAAATATTTTATGTGTACCTGCTGGATGTAAGGAGACTTATGGGACAGCAGAAGGATGGAACACATTCCGATATATTGTTGAGGCTTCTGGTCCGGAAGAGGCTTTCTTGGATAGGGGCAATCTGTATCGTATCTATGGCGACGAGGTCACTTTGGTAAAAGGAGGGGCTCATGCATATTGGGGTTACTACCTGCCAGAAACAGCTACCTATCAGGATAAATCTTATCCTATTACAGTTATTGGCGGTGAGGTGCATGACGGGTATTCGCCAGATATCGTTATCTTTTCAGGAGTAAAGCAGATAGTGGAGAAAGCCTTTGCAAACTGTACAGGAGTACATACTGTTACTTCTTACATCAAGAATCCATATGCTATTAACAGCAATGTATTCAGCGCTGAAACAAAACAAAGTGCTATCCTCAAAGTTCCTTATGGTACCAAAGTAAAATACCAGACCACTGATGGATGGAAGGAATTTGCAAATATAGAGGAGATGGATCCAGAACCGTCGGAGCCATACGTGGTCTATGATGACGGTACTCTGACGTTCTATTACGACAATCAAAGAAGCGACAGACAAGGTACGACGTATGGTTTAAATGACGTGGTTGGGGACAACTGTCCCTCATGGAATCGGCATTATGATACCACTACAAAAGTTGTCTTTGATGCATCATTCTCTGAAGCTAGACCTAAAACGACATATCGTTGGTTCTCCAATTTCTGGAAGATAACAGAGATTCAGGGAATGGAATATCTGAACACCAGTGAGGTTACAAATATGGGGCACATGTTCTATATGGTTAGTAGTTTAGCTAATCTTGATGTGAGCGGCTTCGATACCAGAAATGCTACAAATATGAATTCCATGTTCTTTAGTTGTAGCACACTGACAAACCTTGATGTGAGTGGTTTTGAGACTGGGAAAGTTACAGATATGATCGATATGTTTAATAATTGTAGAGCTCTGACTAGCCTTAATATAAGTGAATTCGATACGAGGAATGTCAAGAATATGAGTTCGATGTTGATAAATTGCAAAGCATTGAAGGAACTTATACTGGGGAGTAATTTTATAACTACAGATCAAGTCGCATGCGCAAATGTCTTTTCAAAATGTGCAGTCCTCAATAAAATAACTTTCACAGGCGATATCCCCGCCAGCATTAACAGCGAGTTCTTCTCTTTAGTTGGTTCTGCAGAAACTCCTGTAACACTCACTGTTCCTGAGCAGTATAAATCCAACTATGCCGCAAAGTTTGATGGAAACAAGTTCTATGGCGGTTACTTCAATTTGCAGTCTGAAGGAACGTCAGGACTGAAGGATGGTGATGTTTTTACTGCTAAAACAAATGAAGGCGTGGAAATGACATTCAAGGTGATTAGTGCGGCAGACAAGACTTGCCAGGTAGGATATGGTGAAGGAAGTGAAGAATCCGCAATCGATGTGAATTATCAAGGAATGATAAGCATTCCATCTAAAGTTAATGGATACACAGTCATTTCCATTGCCCATGCTTTTCCTTATAGCAGGAAGATTTCTGAGGTAAGAATATCAAGAAGCGTAGTAAATGTAGACTGGGCTTTTACCAATTGCCTTGGCCTGAAGTCTGCTATAATCCCTAATGGCGTGACTTCTATTACAGGTACATTCTCAGGATGTCAAGACATTGAAAAAGTGATTATCGGTTCTTCTGTGGTAAATCTGTATGATTTCGTGTTCAATGGATGCAAGAAGTTGACTGATGTCTATTGTCTGTCTACAAAGGTTCCTGGAGTGAAATATGATACATTCGATGGCTTTAATCCTGAGAATGCGACCTTACATGTCCCAGTGGGGACCAAGGATCTTTATAGATCAGCAGAAGGCTGGAAGAACTTCAAGGATATCGTGGAGATACAATCAAAAGAAGGTGATGTCACAGGCGACGGTGAAGTGACGAAGGAGGACATCACAGAGGTTGAAGTGGAGATTCTCGATCCTTCTGAGGAATACGATCCAAACAAGGATGTCAATCATGATGGTGTGGTGAATGTGGCTGATGTCGTTTTGTTGGTGAATATCATAAATAGTGGAGAAGGCTCAGGCTCTGGTTATTTCTGGCTGGGCTATTTTTATCCTACATCCCACAACTTCCCAACTTTAAATGGAAAAGAAGTTGAAGGAATTGTCACGACATATACATCTCTTGATGAAGCTATGGCAAAAGCATCTCGCACTTATTTCGCAGGTGAATGGGCTGTTGTCATGTATCCTTCAAGCTGGGGTACTAAGGATGACCTGGTGTTGTTGGACAATGAAAACAAGAAATATTATAAAATATTGAGGAGAGACCTTTCAGACTTCCCAGATTACACTTATTATGAGACAACAATCAAAATTGTTGACAATACTACGATTACGCTGTCGACAGAGAGTCTTGCAAAGGCTGCTGGAGCAACCTTAAGTTCGCAACTGATCAAGTGAGTTTTTGAGTATAGTTTGAGGATTTCGTGGAACAGGAGATGGATTTAGAAAGATGTACCTTGGCCGTGTGCGAGATAGCACGACGGGCTGGTGAATATATCAAGGGAGAACGTGCAAAGTTCTCCCTTGAGAGCGTGGAGCGGAAACATGCCCACGACTATGTGTCGTATGTCGACAAAGGTTCGGAGCAATTGATTGTTGCTGCACTAAAAGAACTCTTGCCTGAGGCAGGCTTCATCACCGAGGAGGGAACGGCAGATTTCGAAGGTACGGTGGTGCGGGGGTGCGGTGGTGCGAGAAATGACTGCAGCTGGAGTAATCTCGCTCCCCCGCACCCCCGCACCCCCGTACCCCCCATTCTTTGGGTGGTTGATCCGCTCGACGGCACGACGAACTTCATCCATCAGTATGCGCCGTATGCTGTGAGCATTGCCCTGCTGCAGGGTAGGGAGGTGCTGATAGGTGTGGTCTATGAGATCTGTGCCGATGAGTGCTTCTATGCCTGGAAGGGTGGGGGAGCCTATTTAATGCATAATTTACAATGCATAATGCATAATAAGTTGCACGTCAGCAGCCAGAAGATTCAGGATGCGCTGTTGTGCCTGCAACTGCCGTATAATAGCGATGCCTATAAGCCGACGATTAAGCGATTGATAGATGCGTTTTATGGCCATGTAGGCAGCATCCGCATGTGCGGTTCTGCGGCGATGGCTCTCTGTTATGTGGCTTGTGGACGCCTCGACGGCTATGCCGAGCAGTACATCGGACAGTGGGACTACATGGCCGGCAGTCTGATTGTGATGGAGGCAGGAGGAACGGTCACCGACTATTCCGGCTCTTCCGATTTCACCCAAGGCAACAGCGTCGTCGCTACCAACGGCATCATCCAGCAAGACTTGCTAACGGTTATCACAGCATGAAAATACTCTTGATGGGCTTACTGCTGTGTCTGACGGTGCTGAATGCCAGTGCTCAGAAGACTGCATCCGACGAGGTGAATCGGTTGCAGGCCAGGATGTATAAACTCTATAGTGGCTATGACTACGACGAGTTCATGAGCGTCACCGACAGCCTGAAGAGGGCGGCAGAGGAGGCGGGCGACGATCGTATGTTCTACCGTGCCTGGGCCAATCAGGTGCTCTTCTCCAGTAATCGGCAGCGTCGCAGCAGGGCCATGCAGATTGCCAAGGAGATGCAGGAACATGCCATTAAGCAGGGCAACAAGTGGGGCATCTATAACGGACTCCACGTGTCGGCTTATGCCCATGAGCAAATGCAGAATCATGTGGAGGCCATCAAGGGATTCAAGAAGGCTGTCAACTACCTGCATGAATACCTGCCCAATGAGAGCGCGGCTTCCAGTCTGATAGAACTGTCGAAGATCTCTTATTTGCGAAACCACATGGAGAATGCCATCCAATACGCTGAGCAGGCCATCCGTGAGCCACACCTGAATGCGCTGCACCGCTTGAATGCCTACTCCTTGATGTGTATGTCGGCTGCCGACAGTGCCGCATACCACCCCAAGAACAGTGACTTTAGGACAGACTTCAACCGCTTTTATTCAGAGCGGAAGAAGGTCAAAGAAGCCTATGGACGGGATGATATCTATGGCCAGAGGGTGGAGATACATAGATGTATTCTTGACCGCAATTTTGACGAGGCCCTGCGAATTGCCTCCACCATCCGTGCGCCGATGACGCGCTACAATCTCGAGCGTGAAATCTACCGTGAGCAGAAGAATTACAAGATGGCCTTCAAGTCGTTGACTAATTATATAATATGGAAAGACTCCGTCAACGAGGCTCGCAATTCGCATCTGCTCCTTGAGATGATCACCTCAATGGACGTGGGGCGCCTGGAGAACGAACAGAAGGAACTGAAACTGCGTAACCAGTCGCTACAGTTAGAGAATATGGCTAGTGAACTGGAGCAGAAGCGGCTGGGGGAAGAGGCGCTGCAACTAAACCTGAAAAACAAGGAGGTAGAGTTGCAGAATGCTGCTGTCAGGCTGCAGAACGATAGTCTCGACAAGCATAATAAGAACCTGCAGATCAGCGAATACGAGTCGAAGATGGCAGCGCAGGAACAGGCTGCACGGGCTCGCAGGATCTTCACCACGTCGGCCATCGCCATCGCTGCACTCATCATCCTGGCCCTTGCTTACATCCTCTGGCGAAGGAGCCAGAATGCACGCCGACTGAGGCGCATGAACGAACAACTGCAGGAGGCTAACACGAACCTGAAGACGGCCTACGACCAGTTGGAGGAGACGACGACGGCCAAGGAGCGTATGGAGAGTGAACTTCGCATCGCAAGGGATATACAGATGGGGATGGTGCCAAGCCGGTTCCCCCAGCACGACCATTTCGACATCTACGGCATCCTGAAGCCGGCCAAGGAGGTTGGAGGCGACCTCTACGATTTCTTCATTCAGAACAACAGGCTCTATTTCTGTATTGGCGATGTCAGCGGTAAGGGTATACCTGCTTCACTCTTCATGTCGGTGATTGTCAATTTGTTTCGTATGGTGGCCAAGGAGGGATTTCCGCCGGAATATATTGCCACGCGGCTTAACGAGACCGTGTCAGAGAATAATGAGAATGGCATGTTCTGCACCATGTTCATCGGAGAGATCGACATGCAAAGCGGCAAACTCTTGTACTGTAATGCTGGTCACAATCCGCCAGTGATGATGGCTCGCAGACTGAACAGCACCACTCCCACAAACCCCGTATTCGTAGAAATGGAGGCGAATGCTCCTATCGGTCTGTGGCCGAACTTGGTGTTCAAAGGCGAGGTCATCGAGAATATCAAGGGCAGACCTCTGTTCCTGTATACAGACGGCCTGTCGGAGGCAGAGGATGGTGAGCAGTTACAGTTTGGCGATGACCGTATCCTCGACGTCATTGCCAGCCAGCCCTTTACGGGAGCCAGGCAGATGGTGGAACGCTTGTCGGAGAGTGTCAGGCAGCATGTAGGCGATGCCCCGCAGAGCGACGACCTCACGATGCTCTGCATCATGTGCAGTTAGGTCAAAGTATTTCAATAGTCAGTGTAATTCGAAGTTGACGCCGGACTTCCTTCCGCAGATGTATGCGATGGGTGGACGATTGCCTTGTCTGAGATTGTCGAGATAGAGTGGCTCCCCCTCTACGATGAGGCTGCACTCGAACGTGTCGCCCTCCTTCAGACGGGTCTTCTCTGAGGCCGTCACCATAAACCGCAGTTCCCCCAGATACCTGATGTCGCAAACCCTTCCTGGCTGCCACGTCAGGCGCAGACAGTCACCTGTCGCCAAGTCGCTAGCCACATTCAGCCGCCTGCTTAAGACTGGATCGCTCCCTTCTTCTTCTGATAACGAGGCGTTCTGTTGAAATTCCTCCCAGTTCCGATAGCCCAAAAACTGAGCCAGGATGCTGAGCGTGCTTTCCCGTGGTTCTACCCTCTCATCCAGATATCCCCAAATGCGCATCAGCGTGGTTCTGCTGATCATAACCTGTAACCGTGAATACACGCACTCCTTCAAATATTCAAAGTCCTTCGGTGTACGTATTTCACGGCCCAATGCCTTCTCAATTTCCTTCTGTAAACGTTGCATCATAATCATCCTTCAGTTTCTTGATTTTCAGGTACCACTTCTCGGTGATCTTGCCAAGATGGGTATATAGGTCTGTCTTCACTTCTGCCAACTCCTCTTGTGTAAGACCGCTTCCTACTTCGTCGAGCGCCTCATCTACGAAGGAGCCTGTACGCTGTATCGCTGCATAGAACTCCGGGCTGAGATACAATATGCTCGATAGCGTGTCGATGTGCTCACCCATCTTGGTTTGGGCAATCTTACGGTCTATGACTTTCCGCCCCAGACTGATGGCCTGTGCCATCCGCTGTTGGTGGTTCTCTTGCTTACTCTGTCTGTCAGCGATGTCTTCTACATGCTCTTTCAGTTGCACCACGCTGTCCTTCTGAACAGTCAGCATCTGCTCCGTATAGTCCACTCTCGACATCATGGCCCATGCAGCAATAGCCAGCAATAGCGCAATGACGGCCACACCTCCTGCTGCCCATCCAACCCTCCGAAGCCTCTGCTGTCTGCTGATGGCATCCTGTAGTTCGCCGATGTTCTGATAGCGATGATCCTTCGGAGACTTACACCTATTTATTATATGGAGGAATGAATGACCCAGATCCATCTGCTCCATGATGATGCCGAGGCTGTAGATATCGTTGCGAGCATCGGCTTCGGCCTTGACTTTCTGCTCTGGCGACATATAGCGAGGTGTTCCTGCTGGCTGTTTCAATACAGCATGACCGTCTGTATCTGCCAGTCCGAAGTCAATCAACTTGATGTTCTCACCGTTGCGGGTGACGAGGATGTTCTCTGGCTTCAGGTCACGATGCACCACACCCTTGGAATGGATATACCTCACGGCGTCGATGAGTTCCCTTGCTACCCGCCTTCTCGCCTGTCGTGTAGTCTTTCCCTGGAGCCAATCTCTCAAGGTCACCCCGTTCACATATTCCATCACGATACAGCATCCCAGCCCGTCCACCTCTTCCAACCCGTATGTGGATACGACATTCTGATGCTGGAGCATCATCAGAATCTCCAGTTCCTTCCTCTGTCGCTGCTGATAAGCAGCTTTGCCAGCCACATCCTGTTGCAGCCCTTTCAATAGCCACCACCTTCCATACCTTTTAGCCTTGGCTACGACGTTCACCTCCGATGTGCTCAGTATCTCCACATCGGTAAATGTCCGGCTGACGCCCTCGTATGAATCCTCCAGATATCCGGAGGCAGAAGAGTTGTAATCCTGTTGCATGGTGCAAAAGTAATAAAACGGACGCAAATATGCAAATAATTTCTTAAAAAGGAATGAAATGGAACAACGCTGATTGCCATAAAACCATTAATTTTGCCTCCAAAATAAAAAAACAGCTCACAATGTTGCAACTTTCAAAAATATTACTTAACTTTGTGCCGTGGTTCAGTAATGATCCACGACATCGAGGAGAGCGATTAAGCTTTGACCCGCCTGTGAATCTGGAAAATTCAATGTGTACGGGTGATAAGTCTGAAAGCTGCTTCTCCTGCAGTAGCATTTATACTGCTCACTCCTGTGTGGAGTTAGCTCACGTAAATACCTGCAGGTGTGAGCTGATTTTCATTCTTACGTACACGGGTATTCCAGAACCTACAGGCTAAAGAGTGGCAAGTAGGCTCACACTCTTTGTATGTAGATTATGAATGAAACTTTATACTAATTTAAAACGTATTATTATGAGCAAAAAAGTTATTTACTACTTGATTGTTTCCATGTTATTGCTATCTGGAAACATACTAACTGTGACAGCTAAGAAACTTATGTATCTGGGACATGAGTATGATGGAAAGGTGAACGACAGGAATCTCCCTGAAGGAAAAGGCAAAATTGATATTGGCGGCCTTATAATTAAAGGAAATTTTAATGGCAAAACTATCAATGATGCAACTTTCGAGACGGAATGGCTGAAATATTGTGGATCCATTGCCTATGATAGAGAAGATAATCTGACATTGAAACAAGGAGGTCAAATTACATCATATTATTATATTAAAGAAGAACTTAAACTCTTTGATTATGGCAGACATTATGGTGGAAGTAGTTATGGTCTTGATGGTAAACAAAAGAGTATAAAAGAGGTGTTGACTCAAGACTCTATAGTAAACAATAATTCTTTGAAAGAAGCAATATTAAAACTTCCTTATTCGTTTGAAATGGATAACGTTCCTTCTGAATTACAACCACCTACTAATGTTAAAACATACGGAGAATACCAATTGGAGAAATATGAATATACCGATATAAGAGGTAAGTTCCGTTTAATATACCTTGTACCCCAAAATCCTCAATCAAGTATTCTTAACAAGGTTAAAGACTACAGAGACGAACAAGGGCGTATTTGGAATTATAGCGAATCAAAAGATTTTTTTGGGAAAGTAAAGATAAGATATAATGTAAATTATCCAGAAGGAAGCACTTACACCAATTATGGGTATTGGCTGATAGCAAAACCCAATGCTCGTTATGGGTTCAAAGAAGAGAATATGGATTGTATGTTGGTCGTGAATGACGAAATTAGTATTGTAATCAACGGATTTGTAAGGGAATCTGGAGTCAATGCTTTCCTGCAATATCAACCTGAAGATGCTAAAATTAGTTTGCCATCAGGCATATCATTACTTCTTCCCAAGGAAGTGAAAAATTTAAGTAAGTCAGAAATGGAGCTTCTGTTAAAGGAAAAAGTATTTAGCTTGTTCCAAACGAGAACTCCATTTGCGGCAAGTATCTTTGCTGGAGATTATGAAGTGGATTGGAATAAAGATTTGGCAAGCTTTTTCAAGGCAGAAGATCTTATTGGCAAATATGACAATGGAGTGTTTATTCCTAACAACAAATAATAACAAAATTAAAGCATTATGAAGTATCAAAAAGTTTTAGTCATGCTTGCCATAATGATGGCAGCAATGGTAATGCCCCAAGGCGCAGTGGCAAAAGATAAAAAAGTTAAATACCTTGGTCATTATTATCAAGGAGCAGTAGATAATAATAAAGTTCCAGCCGGAAATGGTTCTATGATTATTCACGGATTACAGATTGATGGCATATTCGATGGCCAAACTGTAACTAACGCATCTGTAGGAACTAAAACGACAAATTTCAGTGGCACGGTCACATACGATGAGTCTGATAACTTCGTGTTAAAAGCAGGTGGTACAATTTCAACAGAATATTATTTAGACGAAAGAAAAGTAGAAGAAGGCAAACCTGAATATGTTAAAGAGATATTAAAGGAAGATCGTATAGTGAATCTTGAAACCTTTGAACCAAAAGAACTGAATATCCCATATACATTTACGTTAGATGTTCCCCAATCATTGGCCCCACCTAAAGTAACAGGCTATTATGCAGCTCCTCTCGAAAAATATAGTTATAAGAGCGAATTTGGTGTTTCTGTAACAAAAACTGTATTTATAGATAATAAGCCAAAAGATAAAGCTAATGAGGTTAAAGGTTACAAAGATGACCAAGGACGTATTTGGGATTATAAAGAGATCACTCTACCGGGAAATGGCTTCACCTGCGCAACTTATACGGTAAAGTACCCTAACGGAAGTTTCTACACTAAGCGTTATGATGGTAAAAATTTTAAGTACAAATACGAAATACATTATCCTGATGGTAAAGTTCTCAAGTTTAACGAAAATGATTTTTATGATTTAGGGAATAGTTTCTATGTATTTAGACAAGGTGATCCGTCAACAAGCTACAGAGATTTTGTCAGCAATTTGAAAAAAACAACAATTAAGATAAATGCATCATTATATGCATACTCCGATTATTATGATTTCTCATCTCTGTCAAGTCAAGAAGGTGATAAAATCATACATGAGCATCTTATCCCATTTTTAGAATCACCAGATCAAAATTTGCAGATATTAAATAGTCCAAGATGGGCTGATGGTGATGCATTCGTAGGTAACTATTCTAACGGAAAATACATTAGCAGGGTTGACAGGAACAAAGCTGATGAGGCTGAAAAAGCTGCAGAAGATAAGAAATATGAAGCAGAAAAAGCCAGCTTTAAGAAAAAATATGGATTTGATCCCTATGATTCTTGGAAAACGATTGTGAAATCGGGAAGATCTTTAGCAACATTCAATGCTTGGACTCAATGGATGAAACAACATGGTCATTCTCGAATAAAAACTAAATTGTCTATTGACCAAGGCGCATCCAAGTGCTACGATATGATTGAAACAGATTGGGGAAAAACTATAGGATATATGTGGGTGAAAAATGGTGTGATCTCTTCTGTTAGTTGGTATTAAAGATCCGAACTCTTTGTGTAAAAACGAAAGAATGAGAACGTACTCATTTCAAAAGCTTAAGAATTATGGCAACAAAAGAAAAAGCCGATGCGCTTGAAAGGCGGTAGGCGCATATTAATCAATAAGTATCATTATGAAAAAATTTATTTTGTTTTCAATTGCTGCATCATTCCTATTGGCATGCAGCGGAGGTGACACTAAAAAAGAATCCAATTCTATTACGTTGCCTACAGAACTTCAATTGGGAGATTTTGCAGATTATGCAACATTCCCCAATGAACTTACTATTAAATTAGCAGAAGAGCAGAGCGAATCTTCTGCAGAAAAGAAAAGCGAGACAAATAGTGAAAAAATTAAAGTATTTGTTACTCTTTCAGTGGATGTTACAAAATCTGTAGCTTCTAATTATAATTTCGGTTGTGAATTGTCTGTGGTTGATGCCGACTATACAGAGATTGCCTATTTTAATAATGTATATCTTGATAGTAAAACAGAAATTGGCGAAGAGTATGGTCATAAGTTGGCCAAAGGCCCCCAGCATCAAAAAACCGAGAAAGAATTTACCTCTGAAGAATGGGATAAAATTAAAACCAAAGGCGCATATATCATCATCAAGGTAGGGGGAATGTTTGAAAAATATAAACCCTATGGAGATAATAATAGTTATGAACCTACAATATCGTCATCCGATAACTCTTCTGATGGGAATTTAGATGACCTGCTAGATTCATTTGAAAGTTATGTTGATAAGTACATCTCTTTGATGAGAAAAGCTAGAAATGGTGATGCAAGCGCATTAAGCGAGTATCCTGATATGCTGGAAGAAGCTCAAAGTTTAAGTGAGAAGATTCAGAATGCTTCGGGTCAACTTAACGCTAGTCAGTTAGAAAAATATCAGAGAATTAACAACAAAATGTTGAAAGCTGCTCAGGAGTTGCAATAATAACGATCAGTCTTTCTGTTTTCGAGAAACGACTATCTGAAAGAATTATCCTGATTTACTAATCGCACTTGATTCCACTTTGTCATATTTGGAATCAAGTGCTCATTGTATCAACAGGAGGACTCTAGTTTTGCGCTCTGATAGAATATATCAGAGCGCAAAACTAGAGTCCCTCTGTTATATGATGTCTATATACACACAAATTAAAAAACATAGCCGCCAGTGCCGCCTTTGTGGTTAAATAGATCGGTGAATTAGCGTGCTTCCACAAAGATAGTACTAATAGTTTAGGAGCCCCCTAAATGAATCTTATACAGCTATCAGCTCTTGTCCCATCATATGGAATGCCTGTCTAATCTTCTGCATCCGTTCGACACTGGGCTTCTTGATGCCATAAATATATTTGGCCAGAAGACTTTTGTTGATTCCAATATATTTGGCCATCTCAGAGACGTTTATCTGAGGAAAACGGCTAAAAATCCTTGCAACCTCATTGTCTGGATTAGGCTCTGTGGTATCGTAGAAAGAGGATATATGTACATCTTCATCCAACTTTTCCCAGCGGATGTCATCACCAAAGCGCCCGATTGTGAAATCAAGCCGCTCTGATTCAGAGGCATCTTTTAGTACAGGGAATGCTTCTAAAGGGCGACTTAGGGTTTCACCGCTGTCTGTCATCAAAAAAATACGCTTTGCATCAAACCAAATCTTCTTAATCTTTACCATAATTATTCATCGTTATCATCCATGTGTTCATGCCATTTCTCTATGAATTCTTCCTGAAAAGTTTCACACAGAGCCTTGGCTTTCTTCAGATCCTTTGGCTTCATCCCTTCGTTCTTGATAAGTTCTATGTCAGGTTCTAGAGAGAACTTTGCACGACCATCAGCATTCTCCACATGAACATGAATAGGCATGTGCTCCTCAGAATAGAAGTAGAATCGTAACCCAAACGCTAAGAGTATTGTTGGCATATAATCGCTATTTTTGTGCAAATATAGGGATAATTTTTTATCCCTCCAAATGTTTCGAAGATTATTTTTATTATTTGTGCTAAAAACTTTTTGATTACACAAAATGTGTAATAAAAGAAAAGCCGGACGCTTCGCAGCATCCGGCTTAACTGTTGTTCAACCGATCTTTCGCCAGAGGTTGGTGTCAATCTTCTCGATCTTGCCTTCCTTCACCCAGCGCCAGGTGATGGTCTTCACCACGGGCGACTCATTGTTGGCCAGACGGAGGGTCACCAGGTCCTCCTTCGTGAACTCCCTGGGCAGGGCATCCAGATAGCGGACGTTACCCTTCGAGGCCTGAGGGCTTGGGCTGTTGTGGAGGGTGTCGATCTTGTCGCCGTAGAGTTGTAACTGATAGTGCAGGCAGCGCTCGGCATACCAGCGGGCGAACTTGATGGCGCGCTCCGTCTCCTGACGGCCTTCGAGCAGATAGGCGATGATGCCGGCCCGGAAACCGTTGAGGGCAGCACGGCGACGGAGCACATCGAGCGAATAGCGCAGCGTCTGCAGATACTCCTGACGCTTCTCTTCATTCCATTCCTCGAGGGCCTTGTTGATAAGCGGCAGGTCCACCTCGCCCTCCTCGTCCATCAGACAGAGGCACTGGCGCTTCACACGCTCCTCCTCATCTTTCGTCCAAGGCTTGAATTTTGGCATCTTGGCTCCCACCATATCAGGCAGCACCACAGGCGTCACCCGGCTCACCAGTCCGCTCTCGGCATCGGCAAAGAAGGCACGGCACTTGTTGGGCGTTCCGCACATCACCATATTATAATAGAGCGTGACCTTGCCAGAGAACGAGTCCTTCGAGATGCGATGCTGACCCCAGGGCTTGTTGTCGTAGGCCAGTCGGAAGAGGTCGTTCTTCTCTGTCCACGCACCACCCTTGTTGTTCTTCAGCACGGTCTCAATCTCAGGGGCATAGGTGAAGAGATGCTTGCCTTTGGCATAGAGGGCACGCTCCAGGAAGGCCGACACACCGATGTTGGGCTCGAGGATGCGAATCTGGGAACAGGGATTCTCCACATCCTGACCGTCTTTCTTGGCCAGCGAGTAGGCGATCTCCTTCTGCCATTCCACCTCGTCCTGCTTGATGATGGGATCCATCAGCAGAGCGAACTCATCGTCGACGAACGACTTACCAGTGGCCTGAGGCGCCTCGATATCCACGATGAAACTGGCAGAGTTTATCTTGCCGTCGTTATATCGGGCTCGGATACCTGTGGCCAGCGTACCCAGCATGGGCATTGCTGCTATCAGCGTGGCTTCCTTGAACTCCTCTGGAGCGTGGTCTGCCAGATCCTGAAGGATACCAGGCAGTTCGTTGTCGACAGTCGGGATAGGCGAGTCTTCGGCCTTCTCCGTCTCCACCTCCATCGCTGCACCCAGTGACGACAGCACCTCTTTCATCTGTGAGGGCATATCCGTAGGACGGACACTCGCGACGGCACTCTTGATGGTTGAGATCACCTCGTGGTCAGGGAGTCCCCAGTGGGGTAGGATAGCGAAGAGTTTCTGCTCATCGAAGTCGCAGATGAAGCGCAGATAGCGGCTCATGGTGTAGAGGGCCGTATTGCGTTCACCCTCGGCAGGGGCATCGCCATAGCCCAGTTTCCAGAGCAGGGCCTGGACGATCTGGGAGTAGGGGATGTCTTTGTAGGTGCAGGAATGGCCGTTGTTCTTGCGTTCCGATGGTAGCAAGCGACCGAAGGTCGAGTTCAGACCACCCCTGGCCCCTCCTAACTCAGGAGGGGAAACCATTACTACCGTAGGTGCTGATTCTGCCGCAGGAGTATCTTCTTCCCCTCCTAAGTTAGGAGGGGTAGGGGTGGTCTGAACAAGCGCATTCAGATCTTCCTCCTTCTGAGCAATCATACGTGAGGCAGAATAGAGTTGACGCTGTTCCTCTGTCAGCGGCTCAAACACCACAGGATCCAGCAGCCTCACATACTGCTCACTGACCATGAAACAGCAGCGGGCCAGATCGGTGACATGCGAGTCGTAACTGACACCCAGCCGACTCGCCAGCCTTTGGATGTCCTCCTCGATAGAGAGTCCTGGTGTGCGCCAAGCCCAGATGTGGGTTCCACCTCCGGCACTCTCGGCAAAGTACACGATGCGGAACTCCTGGATGAGCCGTTCCTCGCGTACCTTATTCCAAAGAGCCTCCGTCAGACCCTTCTCGTCGATATCGAGGAAAAAGAGTCCTGAGGGCACGGCATCTTCGGCCTTGCGCGTACCATTCTTAAAACTTGCCGCAAGGGGTAGCCATACGGGCAGTTCCTTCTTGCGATCCAGATTCTTGTTCTGCTTCACATCCTGGAGGATCTCCTCCACGTGATTCTCCGCCAGCAGTTGACGGTAAGCAGCCATGCTCGCCTGGCGAGGCTTGCCGCTAAATGATATTGCCAGATTTATCATAGCGGCTGCAAAGGAATAAGGGAATAAAAGGAAATCCAAACGGGATTTCCCACGAAGTTTTCCCCTATGCCCTTCGCTTCGCCATGATAGCCGTTAACTCGCTGATAGTCTGTTGGTTGAGATTTCTGTCCTTGACGCCGAAATACTTCTTAAAGGTATCAGATTCCTTGCCGTGGTTCAAGGTTTTCCCCAAGGTGACGGACGTATTCTCGCCGTAGAACCTGTAGTTTTCCTGCAGCCAGCCCACAATCTGACAGAACACCTGCATGTTGAAACCGTCATTATGCTTGCCCTTGGCAAAGTCCTTCAACTGCGAGGCGATGATGTCGTTGAGCACGATATCGTCCCATATCTCGTCGTAGTGGTTGTAGTATTTGTCGGTGGCCTTTTCCTTCAGTTTCTGCGAGGCCTCAAACACGCCCTTCTCCATCTGTCCGCGTTCAGATTCCACTGGTCCCATCTCTTTTTCGATGGCCTCCTTCTTGGCCACGAGCCAGAGCAGCCGGAGCATATCGTTGTCGCTCAGACCGGCCTCCTTCAGGGCACGGCCGAAACTCTCTGGCGACTCCTCCATCTTCGTATAGAGATAGCGGTTGGTGTCGAGCAACTCTTGCTTCACCTCCTCGGCATCCTTTCGCAACTCGCTCTTCACACTGCCCTTCTGGGAGAGGTGACCGATATGACTGCGCCAGTACTCCTTCCAGGCGTCGCTCGACAGCAGTTCCGCCTTGGCCATCTGGAAGAAGGCATCGACGTCGGCATCTTCTTTCCTTTGCAGGTCGTTGGCATCCAGGGCCAGTCTGACGGCTATCTGAGTGCAGGCCAGCCCCATGGCCATCAGTTGTTTGGTGCCCGAGGCCAGTTTACCGATGCTCTCGCCGAAATAGATCAGTCCGTCGACCAACTGTGCTCTTCTCTTTTTCTCCTCTTCGTCAGGCTCCTGTTCGTACACCAGCGACTGCATGGCTTTCAGGGCATCCTCGCCCTCCATATTGGGTATGTAGTTCTTCTGATAGAGTTCGCGCACCACGGCCTTGCTCTCGCTATCAGATTTTCCGGCACTGGACAGCATCTCGCCCAGTCGTTTCCAGATGGTGGGCGCCTGGATCGACAACTCTGAGGTCTCGGCTGTCATGATGTCTGCTATCTCACGGTCCATGCGTTTGTCGTCAGTCATCTGTTCCAACAGTTCACGATAACTCTTCAACAACACCGCCTGCGGACGGCCGTTGAGGGCGAACATTGCATTGAGGACGCGCTCCAGTCGGCAGAACACGGCCATCGCCTCTGTGCCGTCATCGTCGTACAGTCCCTGTTCGCGTTCTGTCACAATCTGTTCCATGCGGCTGGCGGCCACGTCCCAGTTATAGGCTATATAGGCTATCATCTGACTTGTCTCGTGATCGAGGGCCACTTCAAGCCGGTTGCGGTCTTTTGTTTCTTCCTTGCTGTTCATATTTACACCTTTATTCTATATTTAGGTGGCAAAGGTACTCATTTTTCCTCAAACCGCCAATGATTTTCCCCCCAAAACGGTCACGGTCACAGCTGTGACCATGTGACCGCAGCAATGGGTTAGGAAATCAACTTATTTTACGTATTGACTTCGTGCGTTCAATATTTATTCTGTTAAATAATTGAAAATGAGTTAGATATAATTAAATGGATGTTGATGATTGTTATTTGAATATTAATTACAAATTTTGGCGGAATAATCTGGAATGGTCACATGGTCACAGCTGTGACCGTGACCGTTTCTTGAGTCAGAACCGCCATTTTGTCATCCCGACATGGCAAAATAGGGGGTACGTTTATAACGATGCCTTCTAACGCTCGTTCTGATGCCTTCCATGACAGTAAACGATGCCTTCCACGACAGTAAGGAATGCCTGTTATGGGGGTATAACAGGCATCAGCGACCATGTAACCAGGCATCAGCGACCATGTAACCAGGCATCAGCGATTATGCTAAAAGATGCTAATGATACTCACTTTTTCCATTTTATGATTTCCATTTTATGGAAATATCATTATCTTTGCAAAAATAAAGAATGAGTATGGCAAGGGTAAAAGTAAAAGTGTCCCGATAAAGAACAATAGATATGGCATCAATCGCAGTGCCGTCAGCAAGCATCTCAAGAAAATGCAAGATGCTGGTGACATTAGAAGAGAAGGACCAGATAAAGGTGGTAAATGGGTAATAATAAAGTAATTATGGCAGCAGGAAAATGGATTGGAGGCTTCATCGGATGGATGGCTGGAGGCCCGTTGGGGGCTCTGGCGGGGTATCTTGTCGGCTCGTTGTTCGACTCGATGCTCGACGGGGTGAACTCTCCGGAGAATTCAGGCACGTGGGGCTCAGGCTCTCAGCGTGACTATAGTCAGCAGCGTTCGTATCAGGACTTCAACGAGGCCTACCAGCGGGCCTATCGTCAGCGGCAGCAGCAGGGACAGCGCAACAGTTTCCTGTTCTCGCTGCTGGTGCTCTCCTCTTATATTATAAAGGCCGACGGCAAGGCGATGCACTCGGAGATGGAACTGGTGCGCCAGATGCTCCGTCAGAACTTCGGACAGGATGCCGTCAGCCAGGGCAATGAGATCCTGAACAAACTCTTCGATGAGCAGAAGCGTGAGGGCTGGACGCAGTTCAAACAGACCGTGCGCCAATGCTGCGGACAGATCAACCAGCAGATGGACTACTCGCAGCGTCTGCAGTTGCTGAACTATCTGGTGATGGTGGCTCAGGCTGACGGCCGTGTGCCCCAGAGCGAGATTACGGCTCTGAAGGATTGTGCTCAGTGGATGGGACTCTCAACGAGTGAGGTTGACTCGATGCTGCATCTGCAAGGCGACACGCTGGAGGATGCCTATAAGGTGCTGGGTGTCAGTCCCAATGCCTCTGACGATGAGGTGAAGAAGGCTTACCGCAAACTGGCACTGGAGCACCATCCAGACAAGGTGGCAGCCCTGGGCGAGGATGTGCGCAAGGCTGCTGAGAAGAAGTTCCAGGAGATCAATGCGGCGAAGGATCGTATCTGGAAGGCAAGAGGACTTTGAGCTTTGAGATTTGAGCTTTGAGCTTTGAGATTTGAGCGTTGAGCGTTGAGATTTGAGCTTTGGGTTAGAACTGCCAGCGGCTTGGTAACTGCCTGTCGGGCCATAGATGCTTGGCATACTGATAGTGGTAGAGTTCGTAGAGTCGTGTCAGCCGTGTCAGTCGTTGTCTGAAGGCCTCGAAGTTTTTACGCTCAGGCTGTGTCCATTGCACTTCTGCGAGGGCTGCCATACGGGGCAAGGCCTGATACTCCACCATACCTTCCGTCAGCAGATACTCAGACCACAGGTTGGCCTGGGTGCCGAGGATGTGGCGCTTGGCTTCTGCCGAGAGGGAGTCGGGGGCAGGCTCAAGGGTGTAGACCTTCTCGACGGGGATGAACCCGCCACAGCGGGTGGGCTCGAACTGCGCCTCTTCCGACTGCAGATAGTCGAAATAGACGTGTGTGGTAGGTGCCATCACGACATCATGGCCCAGTTCGGCGGCCTTGGCTCCTGGGGCCGTACCTCGCCACGACATGATCATCGCATCCTGAGGGGCATTGTTATCCAGGAGTTCATCCCAGCCCAAGGCCCGTCGATGATGGGCCGTGAGGAAGTCGAAGACCCGTTTGGTGAAATAGCCCTGTCGGGTCAGGCCGCCGAGTTGCATCGCCTGACACTTCGGACAGGCATCCCATTTGGCGGTAGGTGTCTCGTCGCCACCGATATGGATCACCTCTGACGGGAAGATGTCCATGATCTCAGCCAGCACGCCCTCCACGAAATCATACACATTCGGATTGCCGACGCAGAGCACGTCGGTATACACTCCCCAATAATGTCCCACCTGATAGGGACCGCCCGTACAACCCAGTTCGGCGTAGCAGGCCAGGGCTGCGAGCATGTGGCCAGGCATGTCGATCTCCGGGATGATGGTGATGTGGCGTTCTTGGGCATATCGAACGATGTCGCGCGCTTCCTCCTGAGTGTAGTAGCCCCCGTGGGGGATGCCGTCGTCGAGGTCGGAGTTGGTGCCGAGGATGGTGCCGGAACGTTGTGATCCGATGGTCGTCAGTTCAGGATATTTCTTGATTTCGATGCGCCAGCCCTGGTCGTCAGTCAGATGCCAGTGGAAGCGGTTCATGTTGTGGAGTGCCAGCAGGTCGATGTATTTCTTCACGAAATCCGTTGAGAAGAAGTGTCGCGAGCAGTCGAGGTGCATGCCTCGCCAACTGAAGCGTGGGGCGTCTGTAATAACTGTAGCAGGCAGGATGGTTCCTTCATTCACAGCCTTCCTTAGGGTCTGAACGCCATAGAACACCCCGGCGGCTGAGCCTCCCTGGATGGTTATGCCCTTCCGGCTGACAGTGAGGACATAGCCCTCCGTTTCTTTCACGTCAGGATGGATGGCCAGTTCGATATAACGCACTTTCTTCGTCCGCTTCTGCGCCAACTGCAGGTTCATGGCTGTAACCTCTTTCAGGTATTGTTGCAGGAACTCCGCTTCGCTTTGCAGGTCTGGAGTAGACAGAATCTCAACGGTTTCGTCAAGAACAAACGGTTCCCCTTTCTGCATCGTAATGCTTTGTGGCAGGGGCACCACCTCGTAATTAGCAGGATGCCCCGCCTGTGCACTTGCTGGGCTATATGATAACAGACACATGATCAATGATATACATATCAGATGTCTTCCGCCTATTTTTGTAATCATCTATAAACTATAAACTTTAAACTATAAACAAACTAAAACTTGTACTCCACGAATGCCTCCATCGCCTCATAGCAGGCCAGGCCGAGGGCATCATAACGCTTGGCCGTCTCACGATTCCTGTCCTCGGCACGCTGCCAGAACAGCCGTTCGTCGTTACCCAGGAACGGCGCACTCTCCATCTGGCTCTGATGCCGGAGGATGGCGTTCCGCTTCTCACGCAGTTCCTCCGGACTCATCGGCACGCACATCTCGATGTCGGCCACATCCCATTCTGCCCAGGCCCCTCGATACATCCATACCCGGCAGTCCTTCAACCACTCGGCACCGGCTTTCTTCTCCTCGTCGATGGCAGCGAATACGGCATCCGTACACTTACGATGGGTGCCATGAGGGTCAGCCAGATCGGCAGCGACATAGATCTGGTGGGGCTGTATCTCCTCCAGCAGTTGCATGATCGGCTCCACATCGCGCTCCGTCATAGGCAGTTTCTCAATCTTGCCGCTCTCGTAGAACGGCAGGTCGAGGAAGTGGATATGATCCTTGGTGATATGGTTATAGCCACAGGCATTACGGGCCTCACCACGACGAATCAGACCCTTCACGGTGAGTATGGTCTTATTGTCCCAATCCCCCTCTTTCTTCTCCTTCAGGTAACTCATGATTTCACGATAGCGAATCTTGATGACCTCGTCGGAGCCGTTGGCAAAGAGTTTGTTGAAGCCGTTGATGAAGTGCATATAGAGCCTCACCTCTTCATCTGCCACAGCGATATTGCCCGATGTCTCGTAGGCCACATGCACGTCGTGCTTCTGTTGCATCAGCCGTCGGATGGTGCCTCCCATCGAGATGACATCGTCGTCGGGGTGGGGGGAGAAGACGATGACCCGCTTGGGGTAGGGCTTGGCCCGCTCAGGGCGGGTGGTGTCGTCTACGTCAGGCTTGCCGCCAGGCCATCCGGTGATGGTGTGCTGCAGTTCGTTGAACACCTCGATGTTCACCAAACCGGCTTGTCCGTCGAACTGCTCGACGAGGTGGCCCAGGCCGTTGTCCATATAGTCCTTGGTGGAGAGTTTCAATAGGGGCTTGCCTGTCTTGTTACAGAGGTCGATGACCTGTCGCCTTAACTGATGGTCAGGCATCTTGATGTTGTCTGTCAGATTCAGATTCATACGATATAGTAGTAACGGTTGTTGATTCGACAAAATTACGAAATATAAATGGAATGAATCTGTTTTTTGGGAAGATTAACACTCATTATGGACAAAAATGATTATCTTTGCAGACGAAATGTGAAAATAGTGATGAAGAAACCAGCAATTATAGTGCCTGAAGGACTCAAGGATGTCTTGTTGCATGCTCACAAAGTGTCTGACACTTTGTGAGCACCATTTCGCTACTGCAACCCCCATTGTCTTAAGCCTCAAAATGAAAAAATGAGGCTCCTTAACATTTATTAAGTGCCTCATTCTTGGTTTTGTCTTAGAAATCCCTGCGACTACCTGAGGAAACAATTCTGGAAAAAGGAATGGAAAAAGTTGCAGGAATGGAAAATTATTCATAATTTTGCACCGCATCAACTTGGATTATGAATAACGTTAAGCCGAGTCAACGTTTATTAAAAATAAGTTTAACCCCGGTCAACCCATATTGCGAATAAGACTGGAAGTAGTCAACTAAAATCGTTTAAATAATGAACAAGAAAATCATTTTTTCAATGTTGTTTGCTCTGCTCATCGCTCCTTTGGGCATGGAGGCAAAGAAGAAGGTGAAAAAGGAGCAGGAGGTGCCACAGTTGCAGAACTATCCCAGTGCGGAACTCAGCGAATATCGTCTGCATGGCGGGAACGTGGCGATTCGGGGATGCCTCGCCCTTCCTGAAGAAGCGAAAGGCGAAAAGATTCCTCAGGAGGTACTCGACCAGTTGAACGGTCGTTTCACCGTTATCATGCGCGACTACATCGTGCGTAAAGAGAAAACATCGGTCATTGAGTTCAAGAACGACGGCACCTTCTCGCTCAACGTTTATGTGCCCTACCCCATGCAGGTGCTCGTCTATCCATTGGGCACAGTATATGCCTGTCCTGGCGATACTGTCAATGTGACTATCGACATGACTAAACGAACGAAAGAGGAAGGCTTGAAATTTGATGGCACTGGGCTTGGCGGTGAGGTTACCCGACTGCTACAGGTGATTGATGAGAAATACTGCAGGCCAGACTTGTCGGATAATGCGTATGAGAAGGGGCCCGACTCACTGATGATGTGGAAGGACGAGCAGGTGGCCCAGTTGGACGAGCTGGTACGTCAGATGAATAGTGGGCTGCCCGAGCTGGCAGGCTGCTCACCGTTGGCTTCCGACATTCTGCGCACCCACATCCTTGCACAGCGTCTGCAGCACATCTGCGACTACTATGAGCGTGGAGAATACAGACTGCGCGAGGATAGCACGTTCAATCATGAAACCTATTGGCAGCAGTTTTTCAGCTTCGTGGCTCCTCGGACGAAATACCTGACTGATAATCCATTGCTGATGATCGGTGCAGACGAATTCTTCTTTAACAGGATAGAATATGAGTTATTCCGTCCCATGCATCAATCCAGAGTGTTAGATTATATTCCCTTCGACTACGACCCCAAGATAGCTGAGGTCATAGCACGCGAAAATCATGTCTATTCTCGCGAGTTTAGGATGAATGTGATGGACGAGGTGCATGATAAGCTGCACCTCAGCCCTACTGACTTCAGTGCACAGGTATGTCAATTACGTGACATCTTCAGCATTTCTGAATTTCACAAGAACCAGCATGACATTATTGCCGACGACTTTGCTGCTACGATGGCCGTTGTCTCTCACCCCGATCTGATTCGCCAAGGCATTCTGACTTTCCGTGACTATGTGAAGGAGAACGAAATCAAGGTGACAGAAGACAAGCCGCTGACCAAGGGCGACAGCATCTTCCAACGCATCATCGAGCCGTACAAGGGCAACGTGCTTTATGTCGATTTCTGGGAAATGTCGTGTGGCCCCTGCCGAGCCGGCATGCTTCACATGCGCGACGAAATAGAGGCAAACAAAGACAAACCTGTGAAGTATCTCTACATTACTGATGATACCCCGGAACACTGTAAATCGTTCTTGGAACCTAATAATATCAAGGGCGAGCATATCCACATCACTCGCTCAGAGTGGGGATATCTACAGGAGAAATTCCAGTTCACTGGCATCCCCTTCGTCGTGCTCTTTGACAAGAAAGGTAAGCAGCGCGAGGATGCGACCGTGGAGCAGTTGTTGGAAGAGAAGTAGCCCGATACGCCCTGCGTCTCTTATCTTCCAGTTGTTTATATGAATATAGGAATATCAAATCTCCCCGCTTGCGTTGATTTTTCATGCAAGCGGGGAAATAAATATTATTAGCCGTAGTTACTATGTTATTCCTACACTTCTCGTTAGGGATGTGGATTCGCAATACGTGGACTTATGGTAATGAGGAAAAGCGTATTGATGCTCTAGCCAAAGACTTGGGAGAAGATGTCTTCTGGGATGCTGATTCTATGTCTTCTGCAATTCTCGAGGGATATAAGAAATACCTAAAGAAGAGTTGTACAAAAGACAAAAAGTAACATAAGGTATGTAACATTTTTGATTTTTTGCATAATTTATAAAGAAAAGTTTTGTATCTTTGCAACAAAAATAAGATTATTACAAGATGAGGATCAAGGAATTTAGCATCGACAACCTGTATTACGAATACAACTTCAGTCACACGCTTGACGAGAAGGTGAATATATTTGTGGGTAATAACGGTTCGTTCAAGACCACCCTCTTACGGCTTCTGCGACATGCTATTACCTACGAGAAAAACAGTCAATTCTTCCAAAGTCGTCTAACAAAAGTCACTTTTAAGGATGGTATGGTTATGGAGTACCATGAGACAGAAAATTTGCTTTCCAAGGACAGGGATGGCGAAGACACATTGAAGAATGTCACTTCATGGACACCCATGTTGGGCGGAAAGGAGATTCGGGAATCAGAATACAGAAAACTGGTGAAACTGGACTTTGTTTCTACCTTCGATGTGAAAGGCGACGGCAAAAGCACACAGGACAGTTATCTTGACATTCGATTGGAGAAGTTGCAAAGTGATTACGGCTATTACCTCTCAGACCTGGTGAAGGAACTGACCGAACGCATCAACTCGAACAGCAGTATCACAAAAGCCGAACTCGACAAGATTAATGAGCGGAAGAATTTGTTCATAAGCCTTGTGAACGAGTGCTTTGCCGAGACGGGGAAAACACTTTCCAATGACTCCACCAAACTTGTCTTCTTGAAAGATAATGCTATTGGCATCTATCCCAAGGAACTATCATCGGGTGAGAAGCAGCTTTTGATAATTCTGCTCACCGTTCTGTTGGAGCGTGGTGAGGAATATATTTTGATGCTTGATGAGCCGGAGATCTCTATGCACATCAGTTGGCAATACAAACTAATTGATATGATACTACAACTGAACCCCAACGTGCAGATCATCCTGACAACCCATTCGCCAATGATTTTCTCTGATGGTTGGGGCGATAAGGCCATCCACATGGAGGATATAACCATTAATACTCGAAAGTAATGGCTGACGTATATCAGGAACAAGCACAGTTCTTTGCCAATGTGCCGCTGATGCAGAGTGGTGTCGTGGCAAGTGTCCATCTGGAGGATGTGGACGACAAAACATTCTGGGATGAAATGCTACAGAACCGCCATCCAGGGAGATACTACTATATCACACAGAGCCGAAGTCCCAAGGGATTCGACACAAAGGGCTGTGAGCAATGCTTGAAATACCGGCCTTATCTGTCGAAGCATTTTTTCGTTTGCATAGACAGCGATATGCGCTATCTGATGAAGGAGCCTGGGCTGGGTGCTGGCGACTGCATCTGCCAAACTTATACCTACTCATGGGAGAACCACTATTGTGAAGCCTCTGAATTACAGCATCGGTTTGAAAAAGTCTGCCCAGACAAGGCAGCAACATTCGACTTTCAGAAATTCATGGCTACGCTATCCAAGGTGCTGTATAAACCGCTGTTACTGTTGCTCTTTTGTTTGAAGAACGACAAACCGGATTTCAGTATGCGTATGTTTTCTGCTTGTCTGCCTAACCAATGCAAACGCGCAGAACTAACAGGTAATGGTAAACTGCTGATAGAAAGAATCGCCAAGAACTTTGAATCGCATCTGAATAGTCCATTTGCTCAGTCGGTTGACCTTGAAGATGAAAAGGTTTATTGTCAGGCGCTCGGCGTGAACGAGCAGAATGCCTATCTCCATGTGAGAGGTCATAACCTCTTCGACCTTGTTTCATACATCGGTGACTTACTCTGTCGTGGTACCTCCATATCGTTCAGAAACGATGTTCTGGTGTATGACCTACCATCACAAAACTACTGGGAAATCAAAAAAGTGGCATGTGATATTGCAGGAATAGTATGACTCATAAGGGTAATACAAGTATTATTATACAGATGAAGGTATTCGATGACCATATCACGCTGTGGAACGGTGGTACTCTGCCTCTAGGTTATACGGTAGAGATGCTGATGGAACCGCATGAGTCACACCCAAGAAACCGACTGATGGCTAACGTGTTCTATCTTGCAGGATTCATTGAGGCATGGGGGCGTGGCTATGAGAAGATACGTGAGTCATTTGAGAAAGATAAGCTGGAAGTTCCCGTGTTCGAAGAAGTGCGGGGCGGCATGCTGGCTACAATAAAGCGTGAGAAATTCATGGCGATACAGGCAAAAGGCGATGACGTAGAAAACGGCAAAGATGTCGTAGATAATGTCATAGACAGTGTCGTAGAAAAACTATCTGAACGTCAGTTGGTTATATACAAAACGATTAGAAAGTCTGTCGCAGATGGTGTCGTAGAAACGGCAAGTTCATTAGCGAGTAAGATAAAACTCTCCCCTCGCACAATCCAGCGCGACTTAACACATCTCAAAGACTTGAATGTCATCAAGCATGAAGGCCCAGACAATGGAGGCCATTGGGTCATTTTAATGGATTTGAACCTGTAGGGATTAACTTTGCAGGCGAAAGCAGTAATAACAATGAAGAAACCAGCGATTATGATCCCTGAGGGGTTACGGGAGGTGTTGTTGCATGCCTGTTGTGCACCTTGTTCCTCTGCCATCGTCGAGTGGCTGGTGCAGCATGATATCCGTCCGACCATATTCTATTACAATCCGAATATCTTTCCGTTAGAAGAGTATGAGATTCGCAAGCAGGAGAGCAAGCGCCATGCAGAGCGTCTGGGACTCACTTGGATCGATGGCGACTACGACCATGAACAATGGCGGAGAGATGTATGTGGACTGGAAGGTGAGCCTGAGCGCGGCCGTCGCTGCGAGCAATGCTTTACGCTCCGCCTGACTGTTGCTGCGAGGAAGGCTAAGGAATTAAATATCAGGTATTTCACTACCACCCTTGCTTCCAGCCGTTGGAAGAGTTTAGAACAGATAGAGCGTGCTGGCCATCTGGCAGAGCAGGCTGTTAACGGAATCTCACGACAGGGACAGTCCCCTATGTGCGATTCTGTCACTTTCTGGGCGCAGAACTGGCGGAAGGGAGGACTCTATGAGCGTCGTAATCAACTGCTGAAAGAGTTTGACTTCTATAACCAGCAATATTGCGGTTGTGAGTTCTCACAGCGACCACCCAGAGATACTAACGTCTGACACGGAGCGTCTGCACGATGCGGCTCAATTGGTTGGGAATACGAATCTGTTGCGGACACTTGGACAGGCACTCCTCGCAGTCTTGGCAGGCTCGGGCCCATGTGTCGCCATCGGGCAGTGCTTGGCGATAACCCTCGATAAACTGTTTCTGACGCTCAGCATAATCCGCTGCCGTCGGCTCTGGCAATGGCAGTAGATGATCGTTGACAGCCTTGTTGTAGTAGGCAAAGTTGCCAGGGATATTCACTCCATAGGGACAAGGCATACAGTATTCACAGGTAGTACAGGGTATGGTCGGGAATCCCATCATCTGATCGGCAATGTTCGCCAGCAGTTGGTTCTCGGCTTCGGTGCAAACCTCAAGCGGAGAGAATGTCTGGATGTTCTCCACCAGATGGTCCATTTGGTTCATGCCGCTCAGCGTGGTGAGGATATTCGGGTGGGAACCAACCCATCTGAACGCCCAGCGGGCAGTACTGTCGTCAGGACGCATGGCCTTCAGTTGGTCAGTGAGTTCTTGGGCCATATTACCGAAGGCTCCGCCACGTAGCGGCTCCATTACCACACACTGAATACCGAGTTTCTCGCATTTCCCATATAGATATTCAGCATCGGCATCCTTTCTCCATCCGCTCGTGTTGAGCGATGCATGCCGCCAGTCGAGGAAGTTCATCTGGATCTGTACGAAGTCGAAATGGTAGTCGTCGTTATGGTCGAGCAGCCAGTCGAAGGCACTCACGTCACCATGATACGAGAAGCCCAGGTGCTTGATCCTGCCGGCCTCACGCTCTTTCAACAGGAAGTCGAGCAGGCCGTTGTCGAGGAATCGTTTCCTCAGTGTGTCTACACCTCCGCCGCCAATACTATGCAGCAGATAGTAGTCGATATAATCCACGTGCAGTCGCTGGAATGACTGGCGGTACATGTTGACTGCCTCGTCGAAGTCCCAGAGGTTATCTCTCTGGTTCGACATCTTCGTGGCGATGAAGAACTTGTCTCTGGGATGGCGGGCGAGGGCATTGCCTGTCAGCACTTCCGACCTGCCCCTCATATACATCGGCGCCGTGTCGAAATAGTTCACGCCGTGCTCGATGGCGTAGTCTACGAGGCTGTTGACCTCATCCTGGTCATTTGGCAGGCGCATCATGCCGAAGCCGAGCAGGGAGATCTGATTGCCAGAACCGTGCTGCACGCGGTAGGTCATACGATTCTCTATGTTTTCCTTGTTTTGTCGGGCCAGTGCGTTCAATGGCTCCATTGCCATCAGAACCATGGCTGATCCTGTGCCGAGGCCAAGTCTGCGAAGGAACTCTCGACGGCTCATGTCTGGTTTTTCTCGTTTCATCCTAATAGCATTTGTGGGTTTGTGGGGTCAAAGTTACGAAGAATATTTAAGAAAAACAACAAAAACGGGCTTAAAGTTTTGCGAGTCTCATTTTTTTGTTGTAATTTTGCGCCCTAAAATAAATAATGTGCTTAATTAGATTGAAAATTAACGTTTATAGTTTGTAGATTATGTCCAACACTAACACTTATGTCGGTTCCAAAATCAAGGGACTCAGAGAGACGAAAAACCTCAGCATCGAAGAAGTGGCTGAGAGCACAGGTCTGTCGGTAGAGCAGATCAACAGCATTGAGAACGACCAGAACCTGCCCTCGTTAGGTCCGCTGATCAAGATAGCCCGTGCACTGGGTGTGCGACTGGGTACCTTTATGGACGACAACGACGCATTAGGTCCCGTGGTGACACGTGCAGCAGACCGTGAACGTGAAAGCAGCATCAGTTTCTCGAACGGTGCCACCGATGCCCGTAAGCACATGGAGTATCATCCCCTGGCCCAGCAGAAGGCCGGCCGTCATATGGAGCCCTTCATCATCGACATCAACCCCGAAGAGAATACCGACTATAAACTCTCTGCCCATGAAGGTGAGGAGTTCATCTACGTGATGCAGGGCGAAGTGGAAGTGGAATACGGTAAGGAGAAGTATTCGCTGAAGGAAGGCGACTCGATCTACTATGACTCCATCGTGAAGCATCATCTGCACGGTGCCCCAGGTAAGAGTGCCAAGATTCTTGCACTCATTTACATCCCGTTCTGATTTTTAGACAGAAGAACATAAGAACAGAAAGATTGTATGAGCAACGTGAAATTAGATATGGCAGGCAGACCGCTGCCAGACAGAACCTATCCTGCCGAGACCGGCAGTGAGGGCTATACACTCCATGAGCGCACCCTCGGCCAGTGGCTTGAACACTGGGCTGAGACTACGCCCGATAAAGAATATATCGTCTATAGTGACCGTGACCTGCGCTTCACCTGGAGCAAGTTCAATGAGCGCGTCGACAACCTCGCCAAGGGCCTGATCGCCATCGGTGTGGAGCGGGGCTCGAACGTGGGTATCTGGGCGACAAACGTGCCCGACTGGCTGACGTTTCTCTATGCCACTGCCAAGATCGGTGCCGTGCTGGTGACGGTGAACACGAACTATAAGCAGAGTGAGTTGGAGTATCTCTGTAAGGACTCTGACATGCACACCCTCTGTATCACCGACGGTACATGGGACTGTAACTACGTCGATATGACCTACACGATGCTGCCCGAACTGAAGACCTGTGAGCGCGGCCATCTGAACAGCGAGCGCTTCCCTTATATGAAGAACGTGGTGTTCATCGGTATGGAGAAGTATCGCGGCATGTTCAACACCGCTGAGTTGCTGCTCTTAGGTCAGAATGTGGAGGACGAGACCCTGCTGGAGATGAAGAGCAAGGTGACCTGTCACGATGTCTGCAACATGCAGTACACCTCAGGTACGACGGGCTTCCCCAAGGGCGTGATGCTGACGCACTTTGGCATTGCCAACGACGGTTTCTTCACGGGAGAGAACATGGGTTTCACACAGGACGACAAACTCTGTGTCTGTGTGCCGCTGTTCCATTGCTTCGGTGTGGTGCTTGCCACGATGAACTGTCTGACGCACGGCTGTACCGAGGTGATGGTCGAGAAGTTCGACCCGCTGGTGGTCCTGGCCTCTATCCATAAGGAGCGGTGTACGGCCGTCTATGGCGTGCCCACGATGTTTATCGCCGAACTGAACCACCCGATGTTCTCGATGTTCGACCTGACCTGTCTGCGAACGGGTATCATGGCAGGTTCGCTGTGTCCTGTGGAACTGATGAAGCAGGTCAGCGAGAAGATGTATATGACCATCACGAGTGTGTACGGACTGACGGAGTCGTCACCAGGTATGACACAAACCTGTCTGAATGATACCTTCGAGCAGCGCTGCACGACCGTAGGCCGCGACTATCCGTTTGTCGATGTGAAGGTGCTCGATCCTGAGACCGGCGAGGAGTGTCCCGTCGGCGTACAGGGTGAGATGTGCTGCAAGGGCTTCAACGTGATGAAGGGCTATTACAAGAACCCCGAGGCCACGGCTGAGGTGATCGACAAGAACGGCTATCTGCACTCGGGCGACCTGGGCGTGAAAGACGAGCAGGGCTTCTATAAGATCACGGGTCGCATCAAGGACATGATCATCCGTGGTGGTGAGAACATCTATCCGCGTGAGATCGAGGAGTACCTCTATCACATGCCCGGCATCCGTGACGTACAGGTGGCTGCCGTGCCGTCGAAGAAATACGGTGAGGCCGTGGGTGCCTTCATCATCCTGGAAGAGGGTGTGAAGATGGAGCCGGAGGATGTACAGGAGTTCTGCCGCGGAAAGATTGCCCGTTATAAGATTCCGAAGTACGTGTTCTTCATCGATGAGTTCCCATTGACTGGCTCTGGTAAGATTCAGAAGTTTAAGTTGAAGGAGATGAGCCTCGACCTCTGCAAGAAGTTTGGATATGAGGTGATATAAGTTATAGTTTACAGTTGACGGTTTACAGTTTACAGATGATATGCTGGCAAGCCGTTCTGAGGATACCACCTATAGAAGTAATCAACTGTAAACCGTAAACTGTAAACAGTAAACAAGAAGAAAGATGTTTGAGAATTTAAGTGACAGATTAGAGAGATCGTTTAAGATACTGAAAGGTGAGGGAAAGATCACCGAGATCAACGTTGCCGAGACCCTGAAGGACGTGCGCCGTGCACTGCTTGATGCCGACGTCAACTATAAGGTGGCCAAGAACTTTACCGACACGGTGAAGCAGAAGGCGCTGGGTATGAACGTGCTGACGGCTGTGAAACCGAGCCAGTTGATGGTGAAGATCGTTCATGACGAACTGGCCGAACTCATGGGTGGTACAGCCTCAGAACTGAAGGTCGAGGGACGTGCAGGAGCCCCTGCCATTATCCTGATGTCGGGTCTGCAGGGTTCTGGTAAGACCACGTTCAGCGGTAAACTGGCCAACCTGTTGAAGACCCGCAACCACAAGAAGCCCTTGTTGGTAGCCTGCGACGTGTATCGTCCGGCTGCCATCGAGCAGTTGAAGGTTGTCGGTGAGAGTGTCGGTGTGCCCGTCTATACTGAGCCTGACAACAAAAATGTCGTAGAGATAGCCAACCACGCTATCGCCGAAGCCAAGGCCAAGGCCAACGATGTGGTCATCATCGATACCGCCGGTCGTCTGGCTGTCGATGAGGAGATGATGCAGGAGATTGAGACGCTGAAGAAGGCCGTCAATCCCAACGAGACGCTCTTCGTGGTCGACTCGATGACGGGTCAGGATGCCGTGAATACCGCCAAGGAGTTCAACGACCGTCTCGACTTTGACGGCGTGGTGCTGACCAAACTCGATGGTGATACCCGTGGTGGTGCTGCCCTCTCCATCCGTACGGTGGTGACGAAGCCCATCAAGTTCGTCGGTACGGGTGAGAAGATGGAGGCCATCGATGTGTTCCATCCGGAACGTATGGCCGACCGTATCCTTGGTATGGGTGATGTCGTATCGCTCGTCGAGCGGGCACAGATGCAGTACGACGAGGAAGAGGCCAAGCGCCTGGAGAAGAAGATCCGTAAAAACAAGTTCGACTTCGACGACTTCATGGGTCAGATCCAGCAGATCAAGAAGATGGGCAACCTGAAGGATCTTGCCTCGATGATCCCTGGAGTAGGCAAGCAGATCAAGGACCTTGACATCGACGACGACGCCTTCAAAGGCATCGAGGCCATCATCAACTCGATGACACCGAAGGAGCGTCAGAATCCCGATATCATCAACCAGAGCCGTCGCCGTCGTATTGCTGCTGGTTCGGGCACGAAACTCGACGATGTGAACCGCTTGATGAAGCAGTTCGACCAGACGCGTAAGATGATGAAGATGGTCAGTGGCATGGGCTCTTCGAAGATGGCTCAGATGGCCAACGCGATGAAGGCCATGAAGGGAGGAGGAATGCCGAAGTTTTGATGTAAATGTTGATAGTTTAAAGTTTATAGTTTATAGATGATATGTTCTATAGGCAGAAGGGCTTGCAGGGTAATCATCTATAAACTATAAACTCTCAACAATAAACAATAAAATATGCAACTAATTGACGGAAAAGCAACAGCAGCAGCCATTAAGGCTGAGATTGCCGAAGAGGTAAAGGAGATCATGGCTCGTGGTGGCAAACAGCCCCATTTGGCAGCAGTGTTGGTAGGTCACGACGGTGGTTCGGAGACTTACGTTAAAAATAAGGTACTCGCGTGCGAGGCTTGTGGTTTCAAGAGCACCCTCATCCGCTTTGAGGATAACATCACCGAAGAGGAGCTTCTGGCATGTGTCGACAAACTGAACAAGGACGACGATGTCGACGGCTTCATCGTACAACTGCCTCTGCCGAAGCATATCGATGAGCAGAAGATCATCGAGGCCATCGACTATCGTAAGGATGTCGACGGTTTCCATCCCATCAATGTCGGCCGTATGGCCATCGGCCTGCCGTGTTTCATCTCGGCCACGCCGCTGGGCATCATCACCCTGTTGAAGCGCTATGGCATCGAGACCTCAGGTAAGAAGTGTGTCATCCTTGGACGTTCAAACATCGTCGGTAAGCCCATGGCCCAGTTGATGATGCAGAAACAGTATGGCGACGCCACCGTCACCGTCTGCCACTCGCGTTCGAAGACCCTGAAGGAAGAGTGCCGTGCAGCCGATATCATCATCGCCGCCATCGGACAGCCCGATTTCGTGACGGCTGATATGGTGAAGGAGGGTGCTGTGATCGTCGATGTGGGTACTACCCGAGTGCCTGATGCCACCCGCAAGGGCGGTTTCCGCCTGAATGGTGACGTGAAGTTCGACGAGGTCAGTCCCAAGTGCTCATACATCACGCCTGTTCCTGGCGGGGTGGGGCCGATGACCATCTGTTCGCTGATGAAGAACACCCTCGCTGCCGGGAAAAAGGAGTATTATAAGTGAAGCATGAAGCCTGAAGAATTGATGTCGGCAGAGGATTGGTATGAGCAGGGCAATGCCTTTCGCAAAGAGTCGAAATGGCATGAAGCCATCAACTGCTATATCCAGGCCATCGAACTCGACCCCGACAGTCCTGCTGTCGAGGCCAAGCGTATGCTCGACGATATCATGGCCTTCTATTGTAAAGATATGTATAATCCGTGAACGAAGAGGGTTTTGAACAGTCAGATCTGGTCATGCGTATCGCAACCCAGGTGATCTGCCACACGCTGGTGAACTGTCAGGATCTTTTTCTGCAGGAGCGCTTTGCCGTGGCCCATGCCATCCTCCAGCGGGTGATGACCACACACCTTTGCAACCACAAACTGACCAAGGAGGGGCTGGTCTATAAATATAAGGGCCAGCCGTTTGAACTGCATGAGGAGTATAAGACGATGACCCTGACTCGCACAGTATACGAGCATCTGGCCATGTTCTACTTCCTCTTCGAGCATCCGAAGACAGATGAGGAGCGTGAGACCGTATGGAAGAACTGGCAGAGTGATAACTGGCGGGAGATGATATCCTTCAGCCAGGCCTGGCGATACCTCTTTAAGAACAAGGAGATGGCATCGTTCTATCGTCAACTGAGCATGCACTGCCATCCCATATATCAGGGGCTGGTGCAGTATCAGAACCAGGATGTGGCTGATGAAGGTAACGCCGCCGTGCCACTCTTTTTCTCCTCCTGTTTCCTGGCACAACTGACACGTTTGTTCCTGAAACAGGTACCTGACGGATGGGACATGCTCCGCAAGGAGTTTACCGAGCGCGAACTCTCCACCTTCAAAGGCCTATCGCAAATGTGTAAATCTTAGCATACGGCTGCTTTAGCCTGTATGCCTCCATTAGAGGGGGCGAGAGAATACATATATATAATATGTAATTTTATATCCGCAGATGTCGCCAGAGGCATCGTGGAATCCTTTTCCATAGGCTGGTCAGCAGACGGTATTTCCAGTCGATGATCTGGATGTGCCTGCGGTGGTGGATGGCGGAAAGGATATCCCTGGCCACACTCTCGGGCTTGAGCATCATCGGATAACGGAAGTCGCCGTCGAGCAGGGCGGTATCTACGAAGCCCGGACGGATATCGGTGAATCGGATCTTCAGCCCCCGGCTGTTGGCTTGTTGTTCGAGAGCCTGCAGGTAGACATTCTGCATGGCCTTGGTAGCCGAGTAACTGGGGGCGGGACCAAGTCCCTTTGTGCCTGCTATGGAGGTGATGGCAGCGATATGTCCACGACCCTGTTCAGCGAAGTAGCGATAGGCCTCGCCGATCATTCTGGTGAAGCCTAAAGCGTTGGTCTGCATGGTCGCCAGTTCGATGCCTTCCTCCAGTTCCCGGTTCTGCTTGCCGATGCCTGAGGCATAGAAGAAGAGGTCCATGCCGCCTATGTGGCCGATGAGCGTTCTCAGTCTGGCGGGCGCATCCTCCTGCGTGACATCGATCTTCTCGATCGCTGCGGCACCCAGTTCTTTCAGACGCTCCTCCCTCCGGGCTGCAGCGCCGACCGTCCAACCTTCCCTTATCAGCAGTCTTGCTACTTCTCTTCCGATACCTGAAGAGGCTCCGATGACAATTGCCTTTTTCATCATTCTTATTGATTTTCATGTCATTGACGATGCAAAGGTAGGGCAAAAAGTGAAAAATAGAAAGAAAAAATCCATTTTCTTTTGCATTTTGCTCACTTATTTGTACCTTTGCACCCCGAAATTGAGAGTTTAATGCATTAAACAGGATAATATGGCAAAATTAAAAGGTGCTATTGAGGTGAATACTGAGCGCTGCAAGGGATGCCAGTTGTGCATCATTGCCTGCCCTCAGAAGGTCATCGCTCTGGCCAACAAAGTGAATCTGCACGGTTATCCGTATGTGGAGGCTGTCAATGAGGAGGCCTGTGTGGGCTGTGCCTCGTGCGGCATCGTCTGCCCCGATGGATGTATCACCGTGTATCGTAAAAAAGTGGAGGAATAAGTTATGGCAGAAGAACGTGTAATCGAGAACTCGCTTGCTACCAAAAGGACGCAAGAAGTTGTGTTGATGAAAGGCAATGAGGCCATTGCCCATGCAGCTATTCGTTGCGGATGCGATGGCTATTTCGGCTATCCTATTACTCCGCAGAGTGAAGTGATTGAGACGCTGGCAGAACTGAAGCCGTGGGAAACTACCGGTATGCAGGTGGTTCAGGCCGAGAGTGAACTGGCCAGTATCTATATGGTCTATGGTGCAGCCGGAGCAGGTAAGCGTGCCATGACCTCGTCAAGTTCTCCTGGTATCGCCCTGATGCAAGAGGGTATCACCTACATGGCTGGTGCCGAGGTGCCGGGCGTGTTTGTGAACGTCCAGCGCGGCGGCCCCGGTCTGGGAACGATCCAGCCTTCGCAGGGTGACTATTTCCAGGCTACCCGCGGTGGTGGTAATGGTGACTACAAGGTAATCGTGCTGGCTCCTAACTCTGTACAGGAGATGGCCGACTTCGTAGATCTCGCCTTTGAGTTGGCATTCAAGTATCGTAACCCTGCCATGATTCTGTCCGACGGTGTGATCGGTCAGATGATGGAGAAGGTGGTGTTGCCGCCACAGAAACCCCGTCGTACTGACGAGGAGGTCATCAAGCAGTGTCCCTGGGCCTCTACAGGTAAGCCTAAGAATCGTGAGCGCGTCGTGATCACCTCTTTGGAGTTGAAGCCAGAGATCATGGAGCAGCGCAATCTTGCCTTGCAAGAGAAATATCGTAAGATTCAGGAGAACGAGGTCCGCTTCGAGGAGCAGCAGATGGACGATGCAGAGTATGCCATCGTGGCCTTCGGAAGTGCTGCCCGTTTGTCGGAGAAGGCTATCGAGATTGCCCGTGAACAGGGCGTCAAGGTCGGTCTGTTCCGTCCGATCACGCTGTTCCCGTTCCCCATCAAGCAGATTGAGGCATTGTCGAAGAAGGTGAAGGGTATCCTCGTGGTGGAGATCAATGCAGGACAGATGGTACAGGATGTGCGTCTGGCTGTGAATGGTGCCATTCCCGTAGAGCAGTTCGGTCGTCTCGGCGGTATTGTTCCAGAACCCGAGGAAATCGTTGACGCATTGAAGAACAAGGTGATGTAATAGTTTATAGTTTAATGTTTATAGTTTATAGGTGATATGTTCTATAGGCAGAAGGGCTTGGAGGGGACTCGGCTTTGCCGCTTGGCTCGTCCAAGAATAAACTTTAAACAATAAACTCTCAACAATAAACAAAAAAGAAAGAAAATGGATAGAAATCAGATAGTTCAACCCGAGAATATCGTCTGCAAGAAGCCGACGCTCATGAACGACAATAATATGCACTACTGTCCGGGCTGCTCGCACGGTGTGGTGCATAAACTCATTGCCGAAGTGATCGAAGAGATGGGTATGGAAGAGAAGGCTGTAGGCGTATCGCCTGTAGGCTGTGCCGTCTTCGCGTACAATTATATAGATATCGACTGGCAGGAGGCTGCCCATGGTCGTGCTCCCGCATTGGCTACGGGTATCAAGCGCTGCTGGCCTGATCGTCTGGTGTTCACCTATCAGGGTGACGGTGACCTGGCCTGTATCGGTACTTGTGAGACCATCCATGCCCTGAACCGTGGCGAGAATATCGTCATCATCTTCGTCAACAATGCCATCTATGGTATGACGGGCGGTCAGATGGCACCTACCACGCTGATCGGTCAGAAGACCTCTACTTGTCCTTATGGCCGTGATCCTCAGTTGCACGGTTATCCCCTGAAGATGGCAGATATCGCTGCTGGTCTCGAGGGAACCTGCTATGTCACTCGTCAGAGTGTCGAGAGTGTGGCCTCAATCCTCAAGGCTAAGAAGGCGCTCCGTAAGGCTTTCGAGGCTTCGATGGCTGGCAAGGGCTCAAGCCTCGTGGAGTTCGTCTCTACCTGTAACAGCGGATGGAAACTGACTCCTGCCAAGGCTAACGAATGGATGAAGGAGAACATGTTCCCCTTCTATCCCAAAGGTGACCTCAAGGATACAACGAAATGAGAATAATGTTTATAGTTTAAAGTTTATAGTTTATAGATGATATGTTCTATAGGTAGAATGGCTTGCAGGGTAATCATCTATAAACTATAAACTCTAAACAATAAACAAGAAGAAAAAGATAAAACGATGAAAAAGGAAATAATTATCAGTGGTTTCGGAGGTCAGGGTGTGCTCTCGATGGGTAAGATTCTGGCCTATAGTGGACTGATGGAGGATAAGGAGGTGACTTGGATGCCTGCCTACGGTCCTGAGCAGCGTGGTGGTACTGCCAACGTGACGGTGATCGTCAGCGACGAGCGCATCTCTTCGCCCATCCTCAGCAAGTACGACATCGCCGTGGTGCTGAACCAGCCTTCGCTGGAGAAGTTCGAGCCGAAGATCAAGCCCGGTGGTATTCTGATCTATGACGGTTTTGGTATCATCAACAAGCCTACCCGTAAGGACATCACCATCTACGAGATTAATGCGATGGACAAGGCCGCTGAGATGAAGAACGGTAAGGTCTTTAATATGATTGTTCTCGGCGGTCTGCTGAAGGTGGCTCCCGTCGTCAGCGACAAGGGTGTGGAGAAGGCTTTGAAGAAGACGCTGCCTGAGCGCCATCATGACCTCATACCCTTGAATATGGAGGCCCTCAAGGAAGGAGCCAAGATTATCCAGGAGGTCTGAGAAATAATTTACTCTTTATTATATTCCTTTCATGGAGAGGGAAATACGGTTGCGTCGACGGTCTACCTCGATGACTCGGACTTGTATGTGCTGATGGAGTTTCACTACGTCGAGTGGATGGGCGATGCGACGATTGGCCATCTGTGAGATATGTACCAGTCCGTCCTGATGGACGCCGATATCGACGAAGGCACCGAAGTTGGTGATGTTTGTGACGATACCAGGCAATACCATACCCTCTACGAGGTCGTCGATGGTGGAGACATTCTTGTCGAACTCAAACTCCTCTAACTGTTCACGAGGATCGCGTCCAGGCTTCTCCAGTTCCTTCATGATATCCGTCAGGGTAGGGATACCCACCTCGGCTGTCACATATTTCTTGATATCGACGGCTTCACGTTTCTCCTTATTATTAATAAGGTCAGCGACGGTGCAGGCATGATCCTTGGCCATCTGCTCGACGATAGGATAACTCTCTGGATGCACGGCAGAGTTATCGAGCGGGTTCTTGGCATCAGGGATACGCAGGAAGCCTGCGCATTGCTGATAGGCAGAAGGGCCGAGACGCGGCACTTTCTTCAGTTCGGCGCGAGAGGTGAAGGCACCATGCTCCTTGCGATAGTCCACAATATTCTTGGCCAGAGTGGGACCGAGGCCACTGACATACATCAGCAGATGCTGTGAGGCGGTGTTCAGGTTGACGCCAACAGAGTTGACACAACTCTCTACGGTCTGGTCGAGGGAGTGTTTGAGTTTTGTCTGGTCCACGTCGTGCTGATACTGTCCGACGCCGATGCTCTTCGGATCAATCTTCACCAGTTCGGCGAGGGGATCCATAAGCCGACGGCCGATGGAGACGGCACCACGAACGGTCACATCCTCATCGGGGAACTCCTCACGGGCAATCTTCGAGGCAGAATAGACGGAGGCCCCCGACTCCGAAACAACGAAGACCTGGGGAGAGGGGGAGGTAGGGTTGTTAGGGCGATTATGGGGAGTAGGGAGGTCGTAATGGCCAGCGAGGGCATCCTTGATGAAATGCTCTGTCTCGCGGCTGGCCGTACCATTGCCGATGGAGATGGCCTCAATCTGATATTTCTTGATCATCTTCTGGATGGCGATGGCAGCCTCTGTCCGCTTGTTGACGGGCGGGTGGGGGAAGATGGCCTCATGGTGGAGCAGGTTGCCCTGGGCATCGAGGCACACCACCTTACAGCCAGTACGGAAGCCGGGATCGACGCCCATCACCCTTTTCTGTCCAAGAGGCGCACCCAGCAACAGTTGGCGCAGGTTCTCTGCAAACACATGGATAGCCTCTTCGTCGGCCTTCTCCTTGCTAAGTGCAGCAAACTCCGTCTCGATGGCGGGCTTAAGCAGACGCTTGTAGCCGTCGTCGATAGCCTCGGCCACCAGTTGCCCGCAAGGGGTGTTGCCGTAGACATAATGACGCTTCAGCCGTTCTGCGGCCTCCTCGTCGTTAGGGGAGATCGTGACGCGGAGGATACCCTCGTCCTCACCCCGTCGCATGGCCAGCAGACGGTGGGATGAACAGCGCTTCAGAGGCTCTGACCAGTCGAAGTAGTCGCTGTACTTGGCGGCTTCGTCAGTATCTGCCTTGGCCTTGATGACCTTCGAAGAGATGATAGCCTGACGACTGAAGGCGTTGCGGAGTTGCTGACGGCTGCGCTCGTCCTCGCTGACGGTCTCGGCGATGATGTCCTGAGCACCCTTGATAGCAGTATCCGCATCTTTCACGTCACCCTTGATAAAGCGTTCAGCAGCCCGCTCGGGGTCTCGTTCTCGCTGGACGAGGAGAATCTGTGCCAAAGGCTCCAGCCCCTGTTCACGAGCCACCTGGGCTCTGGTTCTGCGCTTAGGCTTATAGGGCAGGTAGATATCCTCCAGTTCTGTGGCATCCCAGCAGGCGTCGATGCGCTGTTGCAGTTCGGGCGTCATCTTCTCGAGGTCGGTGATGGTCTTCGTGACCGTCTCCTTACGTTTTTGTATCTCTTTCAGTTTGTCGTAACGGTCGCTGATGGCGGCTATCTGCACCTCGTCGAGACCGCCTGTCCGTTCCTTCCTGTATCGTGAGATGAAGGGGATGGTACAGCCTTCCTCCAGGAGTGACAGTGTATTGGCTACGGCCCGTTCCTGCAACTGAAGGGCTTTGGCAATGAGTTCTGCAAAGATGTTCTTTTCCATATGCTATGGGATAAAATCGTTAATTTGTGTGCAAAAATAACAATAATCCGCGAGAAATGTGTAATTTTGCAGCCCGAAAGTAGAAAAAATTGAGTAATTGAGATAATGAGAGAATGAGAAACAGGTTTCTTATCCTATTCTTGCTGTTTCTGACGGCCCTCTGTTCTGTGCAGGCACAGGACACGCCCAATGCCCGTCAGGCCCGTCGCATCTTCAATAACGCCTATCATCAGGTGTTCGGCGAGCAGGGCGCTACGTTGCACTATGACGTGAACATCATCGGCATCTATAAGACCAACGGCACGATATGGTATAAAGGCAAGAAAAGCAAGTTCGTGGACGAGAAAATGAACTCCTGGAACGACGGCACGACGGTCTATACCATCAAGAAAAAGAAAAAGAAGAAAGAGGTGGAGATCCATAATGCGAGGTACAACAAGTCGGACAAGTATTCCTCGAAATTCAAGTTCGAACCTGATAACTTCAACTATAGCATCGCTGAGCATGAGCAGGGCCTGATGGTGACGCTGAAGGCCAAGAAGGGTGCGAAGGGTATCAAGGAGATCCACGCCCTGGTGGAGCGTAAGACCTATCATCCCATCAGCGTCCGTATCAAGATATCCATCATCTGGACAACCATCAAGGTCTCCAACTTCCGCTCTGGCGGTATCACCGACGAGATGCTCCGTTTCCCGAGGGAACAGTTCAGGGACTACGAGTTCGTCGATAAGCGCGAGAAATAAAATGCAAACCTCATGATATCAGTAGAGAGTCTGAAAGTAGAGTTTGGCGTGAAGCCGTTGTTCGCTGATGCGAGTTTCGTCATCAACGACCGCGACCGCATTGCCCTTGTGGGAAAGAACGGCGCAGGCAAGTCTACGATGCTGAAGATCCTCTGTGGCCAGCAGAAACCCACGTCAGGAACGGTGAGCGTGCCCAACGACTGTCGTATCGGCTACCTGCCGCAGGTGATGATCCTGCAGGACAATACGACCGTCCGTGAGGAGGCTCAGAAGGCCTTTGCCGACATCTCGAGGATGAAGGAACGCCTCGACGAGATGAACCAGCAACTGGCCGAACGTACTGACTATGAGAGTGATAGTTACCTGGCGCTGATCGAGAAATACACCACCGAGCACGAGCGCTATCTGATGATGGGTGCTGAGAGCCGTGAGGCGGAACTCGAGCGAACACTCATCGGACTGGGTTTCCTGCGTTCCGACTTCGATCGCCCCACCTCCGAGTTCTCCGGAGGCTGGCGTATGCGTATCGAACTGGCTAAGATCCTTCTGCAGAAGCCCGACGTGCTGTTGCTCGACGAGCCCACGAACCACCTCGACATCGAGTCGATCCAGTGGCTGGAGCAGTTCCTCGCACAATCGGCGAGTGCCGTTGTCCTGGTGAGCCACGACCGTGCCTTTATAAATAATGTGTCGAACCGTACGCTGGAAATCTCCTGCGGAAGGATTATCGACTATAAGGTGAAATACAACGAATACGTCGTCCTGCGCCAGGAACGGCGCGAGCAGCAGTTGCGGGCCTACGAGAACCAGCAGAAGGAGATGGCCGACATGCGAGCCTTCATCGAGCGCTTCCGCTATCAGGCCACCAAGGCCGTGCAGGTGCAGCAGAAGATCAAACAACTGGAGAAGATCGTGCCCATCGAGATCGACGAGGTCGACAACTCCGCCATGCACCTGAAGTTCCCGCCTTGTCTGCGCTCTGGCGACTATCCGATCATCTGCGACGAGGTGCGTAAGGACTATGGAGCCCACACCGTGTTCGACCATGTGACGCTCACCATCAAACGGGGCGAGAAGGTGGCCTTCGTAGGCAAGAACGGCGAAGGAAAGTCTACCCTCGTGAAGTGCATCATGGGCGAGATCCCCTTTACGGGCGAACTGAAGGTCGGCCATAACATCCAGATCGGCTATTTCGCCCAGAACCAGGCCCAGTTACTCGACGAGAACCTCACCGTCTTCCAGACCATCGACAACGTGGCAAAGGGGGAGGTGCGTCTGCGCATCAATGATATCCTTGGCGCTTTCATGTTTGGCGGCGAGGAGAGTGACAAGAAGGTGAAGGTGCTCAGCGGGGGCGAGCGGAGCCGTCTGGCCATGATCCGCCTGTTGCTGGAGCCTGTGAACCTGCTGATCCTCGACGAGCCGACGAACCATCTCGACATGCCTTCGAAGGATGTCCTTAAGGAGGCCATCCGTGCCTTCGACGGAACAGCCATCATCGTGAGCCATGACCGCGAGTTCTTAGACGGCCTGGTCACGAAGGTCTTCGAGTTCGGAGGAGGGAGAGTCAGGGAGCATATCGGAGGCATCTACGACTTCCTTCAGGCCAAGAAGATCAGCGAACTCAGCGAACTGGGCAAGGCGAACGTCGTTTTCCCTCAGGGAAAACAGTCTTTTCCCTCAGAGAAAACACCGTTTTCCCTCAGAGAAAACACCGTTATCCCTGAGGGAAACAACCAGGAAACGCTATCCAAGGCCCTCACCTATGCCGAGCACAAGGAACAGCAGAAGCGCATCAAGCACGGAGAGAAGGCCGTGAAGGAGTCGGAAGCGAAGATCGAGAAGATGGAGAGCCGCCTGAAGGAACTCGACGACCTGCTGATGGTGCCCGAGAACGCCTCGGACATGACGCTCGTGACAGAGTACACCTCGACCAAGCGGAGCCTCGACGAGGAGGTGGAGCGCTGGGAGAAACTGAGTGAGGAATTAGAGAATCTTTTAAACGAATGATATGAAACGAATCGTAACAATGTTGGCAATGGCATCAATCTCGATGATGACAATGGCCCAGGACGGGCTGCGCTCGGGCCTGAATGTGGCGAACCTTGACAAGACGGTACGCCCTGGTGATGATTTCTATGAGTACGCCTGCGGCGGATGGATGAAGAACAATCCCCTGCCGGCAGCCTATTCGCGCTACGGCAGCTTCGACAAGTTGCAGGAAGACAACGACAAGCGGGTGAACGGTATCCTGAAGGAACTCCTGGAGAATACCTACGAAAAAGGGACGTTGGAGCAGAAACTCAGCGACCTCTATAAACTCGCGATGGACTCCGTGCGCCGCAACCAGGAGGGCGTGGCGCCGCTGATGCCCCTCATCAAGCGTCTGGAGCAGGCCAAGACCAATGAGCAGTTGCTGGCCATCCAGCTCGAGCTGGCACCCTACGGCGAGGAGGAATTCTTCTTCATGGGCTTTGGGGCCGATGAGAAGAACGCCACGCAGAACATCCTGAACGTCAGCCAGGGTGGTCTCTCCATGGGTCAGAAGGAGTATTACCTCGACAACGACAAGGCTACGGCTGATATCCGCGAGGCCTTCAAGAAGCACGTGGTGAAGATGTTCCAACTCTTCGGCTTCAGCAAAGGTGCTGCCACGAAGAAGATGCAGAATATCATGAAGGTGGAGACGGCGCTGGCCAAGGTGTCGAAGTCGCGTACTGAACTCCGTGACCCAGAGGCCAACTACAACAAGATGACGCTGCAGGAGTTTGAGGCCAAGTATCCCAATCTCCCGCTGGTGAAGGTGATGAACGCCCAGGGCGTCGATACGAAATACCTGCAGGAGATGGTGGTCGGACAGCCTGCCTTCTTAGAGGGAGCCAACGCACTCGTGGCAGGTATCAAGCCCGCTGAATATCGCGATGTGATGGAGTGGGGCTTTATCTCTGGTGCAGCCAACTATCTGAGCGACGCTACCGTGGCAGAGAGTTTCGACTTCAACGGCCGGGTCCGTTCTGGTCGTAAGGAGAATCATCCGCTGTGGAAGCGCAGTACAGCCCAGGTGGAGCGTATGATGGGAGAGGCACTGGGTAAGATCTATTCAGAGAAATTCTTCCCTGAGGCCGCCAAGCAGCGTATGATCACGCTGATTAAGAACCTCCAGATAGCCCTTGGCGAGCGCATCGCCGCCCAGGACTGGATGGACGACTCGACCAAGGTGAACGCTCTGCTGAAACTGAATACGTTCTATGTCAAGGTGGGCTACCCAGACAAGTGGACGGATCTCTCCAAACTTCAGATTGATCCTGCCAAATCTTATTACGAAAACATACAGGAGTGTTACAAGTTCTGGAACGCCTGGAAACTCGACCATACCGTCGGAAAACCCGTGGACCGTGACGACTGGTACATGACGCCACAGACCGTCAATGCCTATTATAACCCCACGACCAACGAGATCTGCTTCCCCGCAGGAATCCTGCAATACCCGTTCTTCGATATGGCTGCCGACGATGCCTTTAACTATGGGGCTATCGGTGTGGTGATCGGCCATGAGATGACCCACGGCTTTGACGATCAGGGGCGCCGCTTCGACAAGGACGGAAACATGCATGACTGGTGGAAGGAAGAAGATGGAAAGAATTTTACAGCCCGTACAGACAAGTATGCTGATTTCTTCTCGGCCATCGACGTGTTGCCCGACCTGAAGGGCAACGGTCGTCTGACCTTAGGAGAGAACCTCGCCGATCACGGTGGTCTGCAGGTGGCTTGGGCTGCCTATAAGAATGCCACGAAGCGCCAGCCGTTGGGTGAGAAGGACGGTCTGACCGCCGACCAGCGTTTCTTCCATGCCTATGCTGGTGTCTGGGCTGGTAATATCACAGAGGAGGAAATCCGTAATCGTACGAAGAGCGACCCCCACTCATTGGGACGCTGGCGTGTCAATGGTGCCCTTCCGCATGTCAATGCCTGGTACGAGGCCTTTGGGGTGAAAGAGGGCGATAAGATGTTCATTCCTGAGTCGGAACGCCTCCAATTGTGGTAAAAATAGGACTTTTTAGCATAAAATGCCGTCGTAAATGTAAATTTACGGCGGTTTTTTTTGTAAGTTTTGTTTTTTTTTATATCTTTGCACCTAAGTTATGATAAAATGCTAAATTATGATGGACGAAGATATTACACTTAACCCGGAAAATAATAGTAATTCTGTGCTGGAGAGACAGCGCGAGGAGATGACTCGTACAAGAGAAGTCGAGACGCGTGGTCAGCAGCAGATGCAGATGCAAAGCGCCGTTGGCGTCAAGTGTCCCCACTGTGGAACCATCAACGACTCTGAGGCCGCCTATTGTGCATCGTGTGGTAATCCAATCGGCAAGGTCGCATGTCCGAATTGTGGAGCCGAACTCGATCCGGATGCCGATTTCTGTGAGTCGTGCCGTAGATACATCAAGCGCGATATCTGCAGTTTCTGTGGCGCCAGACTCGCCAGCAATGATGCATTCTGTCCTGAATGTGGAAGTCCGAGGGGAGGCATTGTTTGTCCAGTGTGCCATACGTTGAACGACTTCTCTTTCTGTAAACAGTGCGGAACGGCCTTGACAGAAGAAGCACGCCAGTTGATGGAACGTGTTCATGAGATGCCTGAATTCAAAGAACTGCAGAAGTTGGCTTCAAGTCTTCAGCAACTGGAGCAGTCTATCCCATACACTTCGGAACTCGACCTCCTCAAGGATCAGCGGAACATCAAACTGCGTGAACGTGTGCTTACCTTGTTGGCTGAAGACCGTGGTATCGCTCATCCTGTGATTCCAGAGTCAGAGAACAAACGCATGAGCAAGGAGGAATATAACGCCAAGAAGAAGGAACGTCTCGAGCAGATTGCTGCCATTCTGGATAAGATGGTCCAGAAGCCTCAGCCGAAGCCGGCTCAGGTTCGCAACTACGCAATGGCCTGCCGTCCGCAAGGGGTCAGGCTGGCATGGGAGTGTAATTTCAAGCATGCCTTGCACTCTAGTCCCTGTGGCTGTGCCAAGCCACAGTTGGGGGGTAAGTGGCTTATCCTTGGCAAAGACGTGAAAAAAGAAATTAAAGACGATTTGTAATAGATATGAATACGGAAAGAACCTTGGACCCTGAGATTTCTAATCAGACGGATCATACCATAAGGCCTGATGATGATACGACGATGCGCCCTGCGACAGTCGAACCAGAAGCCCCGTCAATAGACGGGACGGCGCGTGCTGACGGTGCCATTGCCTCGAACGATGACGTTAAGGAAGACAATTTTATCCTCAAAGGTCTTAACTATCGGCGGGTGAGTGTCCTGAGCGACAACTCCGGTGAGGCTCAGGTGTTCCTGGTGGAGCGTAACGGGGAGACCTTTGTCCTGAAGATTTATTATCCGAATTTCGACGTGAATAAGAAGATTCTTCAGGCTGTCTATAATTTCGGTTTTGAGATGATAGTCAGGGTCTATGACTTCGGTAAGACCTATGTCGAAGGCAAGCACCGTTATTATGAGTTGATGGAATATCTGAGCGGAGGCACCTTATCCGAGTACCGCCTGAATGGCGACCTGGACAAGTTCCGTCGCATTGCCCTCCAAGGGGCTGCCGCCTTGGCCTATTGCCATCAGAGCAGTATCCTGCATAAGGATGTCAAGCCCAGTAATTTCTTCTTCCGTGATAAGGAGCATACGGAACTGGTATTGGGCGATTTCGGCATCTCGAGCCTGTTAGACCAAGACGGGAAAGCCCATAAGACCTCTCAGGCCCGTACCCCGATCTATGCTGCACCGGAGATGTATTCCGATGTGATAGATGGTGTGGTGGAGGTAACGCCTGCTGCCGACTTCTATTCGCTGGGTGTCACCCTGATGACGCTATGGCTGGGAGAGTCGCCTATGAGTTCCAACGAACGGGTGATGATGAGGCAGAAGAATGAAGGGCGCATCCCCCATATGAATGAACTGCCGGAGCGTGTCAGGCTGATTGTACAGGGACTGACCGTGGTGAATCCCACTAAACGTTGGGGGTATGATCAGGTGGAGGAGTGGTTCCTGGGTGGAACACCTTATGTTGATCTGTCTTCGCCTTTCCTGAAATACAAGAGTTTTATTGTCGACCCGGACCGCAATCTGGTGGCAGACAATATCCACGAACTGATACCTTTGCTCCTCGATAATGAGAAACTTGCTATGGGGTATCTGTACAATGGCCGTATCAGCAGTTGGCTGGAGTCCTGTGGCAATCAGAAACTGAGTACTATTGTCAAGGATATCGTGGTGAACCGCTATCCCGTCGACCAGCATGCAGGCCTGATGGCTGCTGTCTACGCCATGGAGCCGACCTATCCTTACAAGGATATCAAGGGGAACCTGTGCGACGATATCCATAGCGTGGCTATCTCGCTGCTGAGTTATCAGAAGGAATATGGCTTGCTGCTGACGAATCCCAACGACAGCCTGTTCCTGTACTTAGAGTCACACACCAAGTGTAATGTGGACCGTATCCGTTCTTATTTCAAGAACGCAGAGGCTTCACAGATTCGTGTGGCTATTATCCGGACTGCCTATGAGATTGATCCGGAGATTCCGTTGATTGCTCGTTGTCCGTCTTCTTCGTTGAAGGAGATCGTGAAGACTTTTGGCCATGAGAGACTGACGGAGGATGACTGGCGCAGTCTGACTGACGGTCGTCTGCTGTCGTGGATGTATAGCCATGAGGACCGGATGGCCTGCGAGAGTCTGAGGATACTGACTGAGGGTCAGCCTTATTCAGAGGCTTTGGCCTATAAGGTGCTATACAATCTGGACCGTGATGCGGCCTACGACTTAAAGACCGCCTTCACGCCGGCTCAGATAGGTGAATATCTCTCAGAGCGCCTGAAGAATGCTGAGCATCTCGGAGAGAAAGAGTTCTGTACGGAGATGAATGATCTGACGGACTTGACAGGTCGCTTCAGTTATTATGCACAGTTGCATGGATGGACGGAGATTCTTAATGAATATAACCGTTGCTTCGATATGAAGTCAGAAGAGAACCGTGACCGTCTGGGACTCTATGACTACAAGACGGCTACATATCGTTTCTGCCGTATCCTTGGCGTGACTCCCGCCTACATGATGCCTGATGGAACGGAATATACTGACGGACTGAATCTGAATATCCACAACAACTCTCAGGTTCGCAATGAGATACGTAATGGCTCCTTCACTCAGTGGCTGTCGGTGTTCTATCATGAGAATCCACATACAGACTTCACTGAGGAATATGCCTACGAAAGGTCGTTGGAGCAGTGGTTAAGGGCACTTGGCGAGATAGATGTCTCTTATCCATATTATAAACGATTTGTCGATGCCAGCGAGGAGACGTCAAAGCGGGTTAGGAATGTGCGTGATAATTGGGCCAAGGCCCGGGATAGGGAGAAGTTTTGGCGGACGGTCTTCTATTCGTTATGTGGCATCTGGATTCTGCTGGTGCTGCTCATCGGTGTCAAGGATCGTACATATCTGCTGGATCATACTTTCCTTTGCATCGGTTTGCCTTTGGGTGGTATGACGGCTGTCATTGTCGGAACAAGGGCATATTTCCGTGGTTACGATTTCGTCTTCTCATGCCTTTGGGGATTTGCAGGTTTATTGTCATCCATTATACCTATTTTATTTCTTAAATATATAGGTCAGTCGCATCCGGGCTTGTTCAATGTGGCCATTATCCTCATAACCCTCGCCTACATGCTGATTTGTCATCTGACAGATTTCCGTGGCGATGAGAAGGCTGATAGCAAACTGATTTCTGAGGTGCTGGATGATGACGTGAAGTCAACGTTGCTGGAGCCGCTTTACTATACCTTCAAGACAAAGTCGTATAAGTTTAACGGTTCTAAGTTTGGCATGTTGAATGAAGTAACGGATCAGGTACGTTCTATCAGCGGCGAAAGTGTGCTTCACTATGTCCTGTGGAGCATCCTGGCGCTGATCTTCGTCCTGAATTTCATCCTATTCAGCCCCAGTCTCTTAAATGTCAGCAACCCAGATAAGATTAGTATCTCTCCATCGGCATTGATGCGCCAATTAGAAAAAGACGTAGAATAATGGTTTGTGAGAATTGTCATAAGGAAAACAGAAACGTAGCGAAATTCTGCAGGTGGTGCGGAGCGCCCCTAAGGAGTCAGGACCTGTTAGATCGTCTGGTAGGGCTTGACGAAGTGAAGCAGCAATTGAAGACTATCGTCAACACCTATACCTATCTTCAGTCCCGCAAGGATATTGCTAAAGTCCGGATTTCCGTTAATGCCATCGTCATTGGCGAGACGGGAACAGGTAAGACTATGCTCGCTGAGATCCTCCGTGACTATTTCTACAAGCATAAGATTATTGAGAAGCCAAAACTGACGATGGTCGATGCTGTTGACTATCAGCGGTTTGTGGACAAATGGGACGATAATATCAAGAAGGCCAAGGGTGGTATCCTGTTTTTTGACAATGTGCAGAAACTTCTGCCAGACAAGTACTCTAATCAGGTAAATCCCCTTGACAAACTGTTCGTGGAGATGGACAAGTGGGAGGATAATCCCATTGTGGTCATATCCGGTCTGACGAAGGGCCTGGAGGATTTCCTGGAGAGCAATCCTGCCGTTACCAACCGTTTCAAGTATACCTTCCGTCTTCCTACACCAGGCTATCATGAACTGGCAGACATCTGTAAGATGAACCTGCGTACGAAGTATGGCATCACCAAGTTCTCGCAGGAAGCCGAGAACCAACTCTCGCGCTATTTCAAGTACCAGGTGAAGATTAAGGACGAACTCTTCGGCAACGGCCATCTTGCCAACAAGACGGCAGAGGATATCTTCACGCAGTTCATCAGCCGTGGGGCCGATGCCACTCAGGTGGAACGCGACGATATCAAGGGTTATGTGCCTGAGGAGCGTACTGTCGAGGATATCCTCAAGGACCTCGACAGGTTTATCGGCATGGACGAAGTGAAGAGTGCCGTCCGAGAGATGGCTTACTCGGTGCAGAATGCTCTGCAAAGGGCTGAACGCGGACTGGGAGAGCAGGAGAAGATGTCGATGCATATCATCCTGACTGGTAATCCTGGAACGGGTAAGACGACTATCGCCAGGAAACTCGGCGAGATACTGGCATCGGTAGGCTACCTCGACAGTGGTCATGTGGTGGAGGTGGACCGTGCGAAGATGGTCAGCCCCTATCAGGGAGAGACGCCCAAGGTAGTCGACCGTCTGTGTGACAAGGCGATGGGTGGTATTCTCTTTGTGGATGAGGCCTATACCCTGGCACCGTTGAGTGCTGCGGGAGAGCGTGACAACCAGGGCGCACAGGCTTTGGAGAAACTGATGAAGCGGATGGAGGATGACCGCGGCAAGTTTATTGTCATCGCTGCCGGCTATCGGATGGAGATGGAGAATCTCTTCCGCATCAATCCGGGCTTCCGAAGCCGTTTTAACTATTTCCTTGATATTAAAGACTACACGCCAGACCAGTTGTTCCAGATCATGCTTGTCTTCGCCAAGGACAAGAAATACATCTTCTCGAAAGAGGGTGAGGAACTGGCTAAGAAGATGATCACGGAGATGTATAACTCCCGTGACAAAGACTTTGCCAATGGCCGTACCATGCGTTCGCTCTTTGACCAGATCTGTAAGAAGCAGGCCCAGCGGTTGCAGGGTGCCAGCATCGCCAATATGACAAACGAGGAACTGATGACCATCAAGGAGGAGGATATACCTTACGAGGCTCCCAAGTCGGTGGACATCTCTGACTGTCTGGCAAAGTTGGATGGTCTGGTAGGTCTTACTGCTGTGAAGAAGGAAGTCTCCAACTTGGCATCCTTCCTGAACCTGCAGATCAAGCGTGGCGAGACCAATACCTTCCAAGGCAAGCATTATGTTTTTACTGGTAATCCAGGAACGGGTAAGACCACCGTTGCCCGTATCATGGCTGATGTCTTCAAGACTCTCGGCATCGTGGCAAAGGGCCAACTGGTGGAGGCAGACCGCTCAAAACTGGTGGCAGGCTTCTCCGGACAGACGGCTATCAAGACCAACCAACTGGTGGATCAGGCCATGGGCGGTGTGCTGTTCATCGATGAGGCTTACACGCTGAAGTCTGGCGATGGCGACACCTTTGGCTCGGAAGCCATAGACACCTTGTTGAAACGATTGGAAGACGATCGCGGCAAGTTCATCTGTATCGTGGCTGGCTATACCGATCAGATGCATGACTTTATCGACTCGAACCCAGGTCTGAAGAGTCGTTTCACACAGACAATCCACTTCGACGACTATACACCCGACGAGTTGACGGAGATATTCCTTAATCTGGCAAAGAGCAAGAACTTCAATGTCGACGAGGAGACCCGTGCGGCCATCCATCGCCAGTTTGAGCAACTCTACCTGCGCCGGGATAAGAACTTCGGAAATGCCCGTGAGGCAAGAAGAGTCTTTGACGAGGCCGTCGAGCGCCAGAGTCAGCGTCTGGTGAAACTGATGAACGATCCTGGCTTCCAAGAGAGCGATATGTTCAGTCTGACGACCGAAGACCTGCCTATGGCTCAGAGTGAGGCAGCCCGTCCGCTCGATGAGGTGCTTAACGAACTCGACGAGTTCGTTGGTATGCGTTCTGTCAAGAACTCCATCCGTCGTCTGGCTGTTCAGAGCATGTTTATGAAGCAACGTGCTGCCATGGGAGCAGGAAAGGTTCAGCAGATGGCCATGAACTTTATTCTCACGGGTAATCCTGGAACGGGTAAGACGTCTATCGCCAGAAAGATGGGTGAGATACTTCAGTCAATGGATATCCTGCCAACCTCTCGTGTGTTGGAAGTGAGTCGTGCCACCTTGGTGGGTAAGTATATGGGTGAGACGCCGAAGATTGTCAACAATATGTGTGACAAGGCTATCGGTGGCATCCTGTTCATCGACGAGGCCTACACTCTCAGTGAAGGCTCTGACCAGTATGGTAAGGAAGCCATCGACACGCTGATGAAGCGAATGGAGGACGATCGTGGCAAGTTCGTGGTGATTGCTGCCGGATATAAGGATAAGATGGAGATTTTCCTCCAGATCAATCCCGGTCTTGCCAGCCGTTTCACTCACAAACTTCATATCGATGACTATAACGAAGATGAGTTGTTGGCCATCTATAAACAGATGGCTCAGAAAGAGCAGTACGTGCTCTCGCAGACAGCAGAGTTCAAGGCGCTTGACACCATTTACCGCATGGTGCTGGCCAAGGATGAGTCGTGGGGTAATGCCCGTGAGATGCGTAATCTGCTCGACTCGACGATTCAGAAACTGTCTATGCGTGTGTCACAGATGCCAAGTGATCAGGTGACGAAAGAGACATATCAACTTATATTACCAGAAGATATATAATAAAAAGAAAATTCGAAATCATAAATATGATTATTTGTCCGACTTGCAAAGAAGAAATTGACGACGATTCCCGCTTTTGTGACCAGTGTGGTCAGGCTTTGCTATATTGCAATCAGTGTGGCAGGGTGGGTATAGGCCGGCGCTGTACTTATTGTGGTGGTTTGATGGTGCCTCCCGGTGATGGGGCGCAGATGTCATCGGCTAACGTTGCCTCTGTGGGTTATGCCACATACGGTTCTCTCAGACAAGATGATTCGCGTCATGCTGGTGGTGAAAGCATACCTGTGCTGACACTTGCCAATGATAGTCTGAATATCAGGATCGTGGCAATGAACGGTGCCATTATAGGTCGTCGTAAAGGACCTTATACCCAGTTCTTTGAGAAACAGGCATACGTGTCGGGAGTTCATGCCCAGTTGTTTTTCAAACCTGAGACGGGCTGGAGTGTGATAGACAAGCATTCTTCCAATGGCACGAAGTTAAACCAGCACCAGATACAACCTGATGTGAATATGACATTGAACAATGGTGATATTCTCACGATAGCCAATGTTAATCTGCAAGTTATTATTCGTTAAAGACAGATGATAGAACTTCATATATCTGCGGCCAGTTGGACTGGCCGTGTGAGGAGTCAGAACGAGGATATGGTATTGGTGGATCATCAATTCATCCGTGAAGACAGTTGTAAGACACAGGTTGTTTTGGATGGTGAGGACCGTTTTCTGATTGCAGTGGCTGATGGTATGGGAGGGCATAACCGTGGGGATGTCGCCAGTAGTGATGCCTTGCACAACCTCCAGTATTTCTTCTACGATATCCCGTCGTGCCTTACCGCAGGTGATTTCAATGAGGCTATCGTAGAATGGTTAGAATCCATTAATAACTATATTGCCTCGAAAGGTCGTGCCGATGAACAGTTCAAAGGCATGGGAACAACTCTGGTAGGCCTTGCCTATTACAATAGCAACTTCTACTCCTTGAACTGTGGCGACAGCCGACTGTATCGTTTCCATGACCATCAACTGGTTCAGTTGACAACAGACCACTCCCTGAACAAGACGGATGCTAACCAGAAGCGTTCGAATGTTATCACTAATTGTATTGGTGGAGGCTTCAACTCTTCTTTTATTGATATGGTGCAGATGACTGACAGTGTTAAGCCAGACGACCTGTTTCTACTCTGTAGCGACGGTCTGACGGACATGCTCCCCGATAAGGTAATTAGTGACCTTTTGGAAAAGAATGCTGATGCCAGTACTCTTTGTGATGCCGCCATCGAGGCAGGGGGCAATGACAATGTCTCCTGTTGTGTGATAACCATCAAATAGTAATCGTAAATCATAAATAGTAAGATGCCATTAAGATTACCCGATAAACTTCCGGCCATTGACCTGTTGAAGCATGAGAATATCTTCGTGATGGATGACACCAGGGCTCATTCACAGGACATCCGGCCCTTGCGGATTGCCATCCTGAACCTGATGCCGCTGAAGATAACCACAGAGACAGACCTGATTCGTCTGTTGTCCAATACGCCTTTGCAGTTGGACATCAGTTTCATGAAACTGAAGAGTCATACCCCGAAGAATACGCCGATAGAGCATATGATGATGTTCTACCGTGACTTTGCCGAGATGCGTCAGGAGAAATACGACGGTATGATTGTCACCGGTGCCCCAGTGGAACAGTTGGAGTTCGAGGAGGTGAGTTACTGGGATGAGATTACCGATATCTTCAAGTGGGCCAAGACCCACGTCACCAGTACCTTATATATCTGTTGGGCTGCTCAGGCAGGACTCTATTTCCACTATGGAATACCCAAGTATCCGCTGCCGATGAAGATGTTCGGCATCTTCCCGCAGAAGCCGCTGGATCCGAAGCTGCCCATCTTCCGAGGTTTCGATGATGTGTTCATGATGCCTCACAGCCGTCATACGGAAATACATCGTGAGGATATCCTCGCTAATCCCGAACTGAACTTGATTGCAGAGTCAGACGAGAGTGGCGTGAGTATCGTCATGGCTCGTGGCGGTCGTGAGTTCTTCATCACAGGCCATCTGGAGTATGCGCCCAATACCCTCGACAATGAGTACAAGCGTGACAAGGATATCCGTAAGGATGTGGCACCGCCGCAGCATTATTACAAGAATGACAATCCTGCCAATCCCCCGTTAGTCACTTGGCGCTCGCATGCGAACCTCTTTTATACCAACTGGGTGAACTACTACGTCTATCAGGAGACACCTTATAATATTGATGACATCACTTGAACTGCTGGCTCCTGCCAAGAACCTCGCCTGTGGTATAGCCGCCATCGACCATGGTGCCGATGCCGTCTATATCGGGGCTTCACGCTTTGGTGCCCGTTCTGCAGCAGGCAACAGTATCGACGACATCCGCCAACTCTGCGAATACGCTCATCCCTTCGGCGTCAAGGTCTATGTGACCGTCAATACCATTCTTTACGATGATGAACTCGATGCCACCCGGCAACTCCTTCAGGACCTCCAAACGATAGGTGTCGATGCCATCCTTGTCCAGGATATGGCAATCTTGGAATTGTCTGCCTCAATTCTCCCCCTGAGTAGGGGGAGCCAGAGGGGGTCTGATCACCCTTTTCCTCGACTTCACGCCTCGACTCAGACCGACAACCGTACCCCTGAGAAAGTACGCTGGTTGCGTGACTTAGGTTTCTCCCGTGTGGTCTTGGCCCGTGAATTGTCTGTCGAGGAGATTGCGGAGATTCATCGTGAGGTGCCCGATGTCGAACTGGAGGTCTTTGTCCATGGTGCCCTGTGTGTCAGTTATTCAGGTCTCTGCTATGCCTCCCAATATTGTTTCGGACGTTCGGCCAATCGTGGAGAGTGTGCCCAGTTCTGCCGGATGAAGTTCTCATTGGTCGATAGCGAGGGTAGGGAAGTGGAGCGGGACCGTTATCTGCTCTCCCTCAAGGACATGAACCAGAGTGACCATCTGCTGGAACTCATTGAGGCTGGTGCTACCTCTTTTAAGATAGAAGGCCGTCTGAAGGATATCGGCTATGTGAAGAATGTCACGGCAGCCTATAGTCAGCGACTGAATGAGATTATCCGTCGTTATCCTGACAAATACTGTCGCAGTTCAAAGGGGGAGTGTAGTTACACCTTTACCCCCGACTTGCGCAAGACCTTCAACCGTGGTTATACCACCTATTTCCTGCATGGTCGTCAACCCGAGATTGCTTCTTTTGATACGCCGAAGGCCATCGGTGAGTATGTGGGAATGGTGAAAGAGTTGCGTGGTGACTCCTTTAATGTGGCTGGTGTCACCAGTTTTGCCAATGGCGACGGGCTTTGCTTTGTCACTTCTTCCCCTCCTGAGTCAGGAGGGGTGCCCGTAGGGCGGGGTGGTCTGAACGTGGGCAAAGGTGAACTTGTGGGTTTCCGTGCCAACCGTGTGCAGGGCAACCGCATCTGGCCCTATCGTATGCCAGACGGTCTTCGTCCTGGTGTACGCCTCTACCGCAACAACGATCAGGAGTTTGAGCGCCTGATGTCGAGACCCAGTGCCGAGCGCCGTATCCCCATCCGCCTTGCCCTCCGTGCCGTTGCCGACGGTTTCACGCTCTCTGCCTCCATTCTCCCCCTGAGTAGGGGGAGCCAGAGGAGGTCTGATCAGCCTCCTTTATCGGATTCTGAGCACATGGGGACTGTCCCCATGATTCACTTCCGCGCAGAGCATCAGCAGGCCCAAAAGCCTCCTCACGAGAACATCATCCGCCAACTGTCGAAACTTGGCGATACTATTTATACCTGTCCTTCTGTCGACATCCCCGCTGATTTCAACTACTTCATTCCCAATAGCGTCCTCTCCGATATGCGTCGCTCTCTTGTGGTCTTATTGAGGAGTGAGGAAAGTGGAAAGAGGAAAGAGGAAAGTGGAAAGAGGAAAGAGAATACTTCTGCTGCTGCTGGTTCAAGGGAAAAAGGTAATCTCGTACCCCCGTACCCCCGCACCTCCGCCCCTCCCAACTACCCCTACACCTATTTATATAATATTAGCAACCATCTTTCCCAACAGTTCTATGGCGCCAAGGACTTGTCTGCCTATGAACTGAAAGGTGGCGATGGTCCCATCATGCAGTGCCGCCACTGTATCCGTTACGCCTTGGGTTATTGTGTCAAGCATGGTGGTCAGCGTCCTACATGGAAAGAGCCCCTCTCTCTCGTCTTAGGCGACGGTCGTCGCTTCCGTCTCGAGTTCGATTGTAAGCATTGTCAGATGAATGTCTTTTCAATGCATAATTAATAATGCATAATGCATAATAAAAGAGTCACCTTGTTCAGGATATTTAGGCGCAGCCTATTATGCATGCTGTTTTGTGCATTATGCATGACGCTCTGTGGATGCTATAATCGTGGCCCTATCACCCCCGATGCCTGGAACCTGACGGAGCAGCAACTCGACTCTATCTCCTTCTACACCACCCACCACTATACCCAGAACTACAACTTCGTCGTGACGAGTGACTCACTCGTAGTCATCGCCCAGCAGCCGGAAGCCATGCCCATTCCCGAGGTGCTTTCCTCCCTTCATGGCGCAGCCGATTCTTCACTCTTCACGCTTCACGCTTCACTCTTTAAGGGCGAGCGCATTGTCGTGGCCGACATCATGACCGTCCCCTCCGACACCATCGACTCCGTCTGGGTGAAGGTGGCTCGCGACCAACTCACCTTTGGTTGGATTCACGAGAATGAACTCCTGGCGAAGGTCTCGCCAGACGATCCCATCAGTCAGTTCATCGACTTCTTCTCCGATGTCCATTTGTTGGCGTTTCTGGCTTTCTGTGTGGTTATCGTGGCGGCCTACGGTGTCCGTCGTCTGATGCGGCGTGGGGCAAAGATCGTGCATTTCAATGATATCCCCTCGTTCTATCCGACGACCCTCTGTCTGTTGGTAGCCTCTTCAGCCGTACTCTACAGTTCCATCCAACTCTTTGGTCCTGAGTCGTGGCGCCATTTCTACTACCATCCCTCACTCAATCCCTTCGGCATGCCCCTTCATCTGGGACTCTTCGTCAGTTCCGTCTGGGCCATCGTCATTGTCGCCATCGCTACCGTCGACGATGTGACGAAACACCTTCCCCTGGGCAGTGCCATCCTCTACCTCGGAGGACTTACTGCTGTCTGTGCCGTTGATTACGTCATCTTCAGCATCACCACCTTATATTATATAGGCTACCCCCTCCTGATCGCATACTACATCTTTGCCCTCCGCCGCCTCTCCCTTCAGGACAGCATCTGACGACGGATCTTGTACCCCCTCGAGGCTCAATAATTCGGCGGATTTGTGGCGGTTCAGACCACCCCTAACCCCTCCTAACTTAGGAGGGGAAATAAATACCTTCGAGCCGCCGTGTTTCCTCCTGAATCAGGAGGGGTGCCCGGAGGGTGGGGTGGTCTGTGGATCGCCCGTTTCCTTGGCTTTCCCGAGACTGTCAGAGACTCTGCTGATGCACGCCCTTGACGGCACGGCCCGAGGGATCGTTCATGTTACGGAAGGCGGCATCCCATTCGAGGGCGGTAGCGGTGCTGCAGGCCACGCTGGCCTCGGAGGGAACGCTGCGGGCGGCTGAGTCGGAGGGGAAGTGCTCGGCGAAGATGCTGCGGTAGTAGTACTCCTCCTTGTTCTTCGGCGGATTGATGGGGAAGCGCTCTGCGGCATGGGCCATCTGTTCGTCGGACACGGCCTGGGAGGTGATGTCCTTGAGGGTGTCGATCCATGAATAGCCTACACCGTCGGAGAACTGCTCCTTCTGCCGCCAGGCCACTTCGTCAGGCAGGAGGTCGGCAAAGGCCTCGCGCACGATCTTCTTCTCTATCGTGGAGCCTGGGCACATCTTGGCCTCTGGATTGGTACGCATGGCAACATCGAGAAATTCCTTGTCGAGGAAAGGCACACGGCCCTCGACACCCCATGCCGACAGACTCTTGTTGGCACGCAGACAGTCGTAGAGATAGAGTTTGCCTAACTTGCGGACCGTCTCTTCGTGGAAGTCCCTGGCCGTCGGAGCCTTGTGGAAGTAGAGGTATCCGCCGAAGATCTCGTCGGCACCCTCGCCAGAGAGCACCATCTTGATGCCCATCGACTTGATGACGCGGGCCAGGAGATACATCGGCGTGGAGGCACGGACGGTAGTGATGTCGTAGGTCTCGATGTAGTAGATGACATCGCGGATGGCGTCGAGACCCTCCTGGATGGTATAGTTGATCTCGTGATGAACGGTGCCGATATGATCAGCCACCAGACGGGCCTTGGCCAAATCGGGAGCACCCTTCAGTCCTACGGCAAACGAGTGCAGACGGGGCCAGTAGGCCTTCGTCTTCGAGTCGTCCTCGATACGCATCTCCGAGTATTTCTCGGCAATGGCAGAGATGACGGAAGAGTCGAGGCCACCAGAGAGCAGTACACCGTAAGGCACATCAGACATCAACTGACGCTTCACAGCACTCTCGAGGGCGTCATGGATGTCCTGCACACTAGCCGTGTTGTCCTTCACAGCATCATACTGCATCCAATCGCGACGGTAGTATCTTTTGAGTGAAGAGTGAAGAGTGAAGGGTGAAGAATTTGCTACCGCCATACCATCCGCAGATGAGACTCCGGTAGGAAATTCTTCACTCTTCATTCTTAACTCTTCACTCCACAAATAATGGCCGGGCAAGAACGGCTCGTAGCGCTCGCACTGCCCTTCGAGAGCCTTCAGTTCTGAGGCGACATACACAGTGCCATCACTATCATAACCAATATAAAGGGGTATCACACCGATAGGGTCGCGGGCTATGAGGAACTCGTCGCGTTCCTCATCGTAGAGCACGAAAGCGAAGATGCCGCTGAGGTCTTCGAGGAAGTCGATGCCCTTGTCACGATAGAGTGTGAGGATGACCTCACAGTCGCTGCCCGTCTGGAATTCGTACTGTCCGGCATAACGGCGACGAATCTCCTGATGGTTATAAATCTCGCCATTCACGGCCAGAACCTGTTTGCGGTCAGAACTGAAAAGGGGCTGTCCTCCGCTTTCTGGGTCGACGATGCTCAGTCGCTCATGGGCGAGGATAGCCGTGCCACCACAATAGATACCACTCCAGTCAGGCCCGCGATGACGGATCTTCTGACTCATTTTCAATGCCTTATCACGCAGAGCATGGGTCTGCTCCTTGACATTCAATATTGCTACAATTCCACACATATTCTTCTATAAACTTTAAACTGTAAATGTAATCATCTGTAAACTGTAAACCGTAAACTGTAAACTAAAGATATGACAGGTAGAGATAGTTGGTCTGGGCAGGATATTCCGCAGCGAGGGTGTCGATCTGGTTGACAGTTGGCAAAAGGCCGAGTTCCTTACGCCATTTGCGGATGGTAAGGCCAGCCTGCTCAGGCTTCATGCGATTCTCCAAGCCTATCGCACGCCCTATCTGGAAGTCGGAGAAGCCGTAGACTTTGGCTGCGCGCAGCAGCGGGAACACCTCTGGCGACTGCAGATACTCCTTGAACTCGCTCGGTTCCATAAACTCAGAGACTTCCGTCAGTAGGGTCTGTTCTTTCAATTGCTCGTCGATATCGACGATACGCTTCAGTTTATGCAGAAACCAGCGGTCTATCATCGTCAACTGGTGTATCTGCTCTATACTGTAGCCTATCTTCATGGCCTTGGACACTACAAAGATGCGCATGTCGGTAGGCTCTTTTAATTGACCATTGACCATTGACCATTGACCATTGACCATTGACCATTGACCATTATTGGCATCCGCCTCCTTTTGCGCAGCAGAATGGTCAATGGTCAATGGTGAATGGTCAATGTCATCGTGGTTCTCCACAAATCCGTGCATGCCCTGTCCTATCATGCGAAGTCCTTTCTGCAGCGCCTCCTCGAAGGTACGGCCGACGGCCATCACCTCACCCACACTCTTCATCGACGAGCCGAGTTCGCGCTTCACGCCGTGGAACTTGGTCAAATCCCAGCGAGGTATCTTCACGACTGTATAGTCAAGGGCTGGCTCGAAGAAGGCAGAAGTGGTCTTGGTGACGGAGTTCTTCAAATCAAAGAGTCCATAGCCCAGACCTAACTTGGCAGCCACGAAAGCCAGAGGATAGCCTGTGGCTTTAGAAGCCAGTGCCGAGGAACGTGACAAACGGGCATTCACCTCGATGACACGATAGTCTTCCGACTGCGGGTCGAGGGCGTACTGCACATTACATTCACCCACGATGCCGATATGACGGATAATCTTAATGGCTAAGGCACGCAACTTATGATACTCGCTGTTGGTGAGTGTCTGCGAGGGTGCCACCACAATCGATTCGCCTGTATGAATGCCCAGCGGGTCGAAATTCTCCATGTTACAAACGGTGATACAGTTGTCATACTGGTCACGCACCACCTCATATTCTATCTCTTTCCAGCCCTTTAACGACTTCTCGACCAGCACTTGCGATGAGAACGAGAAGGCCTCCTCGGCCTGTGCCAGCAGTTCCTCATCGTTGTCGCAGAAGCCAGAGCCCAGACCGCCGAGGGCATAGGCTGCGCGAAGGATTACGGGAAAGCCTAACTCATGAGCCGCCTTCTGTACCTCCTCAATCGTGTTACATGCCTCGCTCTTGATGGTCTTTACATCAATCTCTTCGAGACGTTTCACAAAAAGGTCACGGTCTTCCGTATCGATGATGGCTTGTACGGGAGTGCCTAATACCTTCACGCCATATTTCTCGAAGACCCCCTTCTCATAAAGCGCTACACCACAGTTCAAGGCCGTTTGGCCACCAAACGACAACAGAATCCCGTCAGGACGCTCTTTCTCTATCACACGCTCCACAAATTCAGGTGTCACGGGCTGGAAGTACACTGTGTCTGCCACATCTTTCGACGTCTGCACCGTGGCGATGTTGGGGTTGATGAGCACCGAGTGGATACCCTCTTCCTTTAAGGCTTTCAAGGCCTGGGCACCGCTATAGTCGAACTCGCCCGCCTGACCAATCTTCAAGGCACCAGAGCCGAGGAGGAGAACTTTCTTGATAGAGGTGAGAGGTGAGTGGTGGGAGGTGAGAGAATCGTTCTGCGGCTGAAGGTAATCTCTTACCTCTTGCTTATTACTTCTCGCTTCTAAAAGAGAAACGAATTCGTCAAACATCCACTCTGTATCTGTAGGGCCAGAGCAGGCCTCAGGGTGGAACTGTGCCGACATCCAGGGCTTCGATTTGTGTCTGATACCCTCGTTCGAACCGTCGTTCATATTCACAAATAACGGTTCCCAGTCATCAGGCAATGTCGAACTGTCCACCGCATAGCCGTGATTCTGCGAGGTGATAAAACACTGTGTGGTGCCCACCCGCTGTACAGGTTGGTTATGTGAGCGATGACCGTATTTCAGTTTGTAGGTCTTGGCACCAGCGGCACGGGCCAACAACTGGTTGCCCAAACAGATGCCCATAATAGGACGGATAGGAGACCTGCCCCCAACCCCTCCCTCAAGGGGAGGGGGGTAGTTACCTCTGGCAATTTCTGTATTCATAAACTGCCGGATGTGCTCCACCGTCACTTCACATTGTTCCGGGTCGCCAGGACCATTAGCCAGGAAGAGGCCGTCGAACTCCAACTGATTGAAGTCATAGTCCCAAGGTACGCGCACCACCTCGATACCGCGCTTGATCAGACAGCGGATGATATTCGCCTTCACGCCGCAGTCCACGAGGACAACCTTTTTTAGAGGTGAGAGGTGAGAAGTGAGAGGTGAGAGATTTGTCTCGGGGCGATAGGTGATCACCTCCTTGCAACTCACCTTCTCCACCCAGTTCACACTTCCGTAGTCCTGAAGGTATTCACTCCCTTCCCTTTTAGGGAGGGGATGGGGGAAGGTCTCTATTCTCCCCATCATTACGCCATGCTCTCTCAGCACCTTTGTCAGTCTTCGTGTGTCGATGCCGGTAATGCCGGGTATTTTCTCGCGTTGTAGCCAGGCTGCCAATGATTCTTTGGCATTCCAATGCGAATAATTCTCGCTATAATCGGCCACAATCAGGGCCTTCGCATGAATCCTGTCGCTCTCCATAAACAAGGGCAGGCCATTGCTGTCCAAACCCGTATCCGGCACACCATAGTTGCCTATCAGCGGAAAGGTCGTCACTAATATCTGTCCTGCATAACTGGGATCTGTCAGACTCTCAGGATAACCCGTCATGGCTGTATTAAACACCACTTCGCCCGCCGTGTTGCCGGCATAGCCGAACGAGCGACCCGTGAACACGGTTCCGTCTTCGAGTATTAACTTCGCTTCTGTCATGATCTTATAATTGTAACTTCAATACTTGTTCCACATAATTCACAAACGCCAGGTTTACCATGCGGATGCCGCCAGGGGTGGGGTAGTGGCCTGTGAAATACCAGTCGCCAGGATGCTGTGGGCAGGCTTCGTGCAGTCCTTCGATGCTCTGGTACACCAGTTCGATAGGTGCTTGCATGCCCTCTGGGCGTAGCATCTCCACAATCTTACGGTTTATCTCATCCACCGTAAACGGCGCATAGATGGCCCGTACGAAGTTGGCTGTCATCGGCATAGCCTTACAAGCCCGATAGGTCTCAGCGATAATCCGTTCCTGGCCTCTTTCCTTGATGAGTGCGATGGCGGCACGGAAAGCGCAGAGTTCCTCCAGATGCGACATATCGATGCCATAGTAGTCCGGATAGCGGATCTGCGGCGAACTTGACACCATCACGATCTTCTTGGGGTGCAGACGGTCGAGGATCTTGAAGATGCTCTCTTTCAGGGTGGTGCCACGCACAATCGAGTCGTCGATAATCACGAGGTTATCCTCATAGGGCGTCAGCGAGCCGTAAGTGATGTCATACACGTGGGCGGCGAGGTCGTTGCGCTCAGAGCCGTTGGAAATGAAGGTACGCAGTTTGATGTCCTTCCACACCACCTTTTCTATCCTCACGTCGTGATCCAGCCTGCGCACGCCGTCAGTCATACCGTGGAAAGCCACCTCGGCTGTATTTGGGATATACGAAAACACAGTATGCGCCACATCGCCATCGATGGACCGCATGATGGCCGGCGTGAGTTGCTCACCCAACCGTTTGCGCTCGACATAGATATCGCGGTCGGAACCACGGCTGAAATAGATGCGCTCGAACGAACACGCTGCCAACTTTTGTTCCGGCAGGATCTGTTCCAGGCCGCTCTCACCATTCTTGCGTACAATGAGCGACTGTCCGGGCCTCAGTTCATGGATGTCGTCGGCCTGCAGGTCGAAGGTGGTTTGAATCACGGGTCGCTCGCTGGCCAGCACCACCACTTCGTCGTCCTGATACCAGAACGCAGGCCGGATGCCATTGGGGTCACGAACGGCAAACATCTCGCCGCTGCCCGTCAGTCCGCACATCACGTAGCCTCCATCAAAGTGCGGCATCGTGGTCTTCAGGACGTTGGCTATCTCTACGTGATGGTCTATGTAGTCTGTGACGTCCGTACCTTCCAACCCTGTCTTCTTAGCCTCACAGAAGAGCCGTTCCACCTCACGGTCCAGGCGATGCCCCATCAGTTCCAGCGTGATGTATGAGTCGCCGTAGATACGAGGTGACTGTCCTTGTGAGGTGAGGAATTGGAACACTTCGTCGATATTCGTCATATTGAAGTTGCCGCACAGACAGAGGTTCTTGGCCCGCCAGTTGTTCCTTCTGAGGAACGGATGCACATATTGCAGTCCATGCTTTCCCGTCGTGGAATAGCGCAAGTGCCCCATATAGAGTTGAGAATTGTAAAACTGGAAATCAGTTCTTCCGAATATCTCCGTGATGGCATCCTTGCCCTCGGCTCTTTCGCGGAACATATATTCCATTCCGGCAGGAGCATCCAGACTGACGCACGCAATACCAGCGCCCTCTTGACCACGGTTGTGCTGCTTTTCCATCATCAGATAGAGTTTGTTCAGGCCGTAGCGGTTTGTGCCGTATCGCTGCTCGTAATAGGTCAGCGGTTTCAACAGGCGGATCATGGCCACACCGCACTCATGCTTCAGTTGCTCCATATCAGATACAAGCCTTAATAAACGACATAAACAGCGGATGTGGATGCAGCACTGTTGACGAATACTCAGGGTGGAACTGTGTACCGATGTACCACCGTTTTTCAGGTATTTCGACAATCTCCACAAGATGAGCGTCAGGGTTGATGCCTACGCACTTCATGCCTGCAGACTCATACTCCTCTTTATATAAATTATTGAACTCGTAACGATGGCGATGACGTTCCTTGATCAGCGTATCCTTGCCATAGGCCTCCCATGTGCGGCTGCCTTTGACGAGTTCGCAGTCATAGGCGCCCAGTCGCATCGTGCCGCCCAACTGTGTGATGCTCTTCTGCTCCTCCATCAGGTCTATAACGTTTACTGGGTTATTCCTCCCCTCCTTTTGGGCGAGGGGTTGGGAGTTGGTCTCCCTCATCTCTGCACTGTTGGCATCCTGATAGCCCAGCACATTCCGTGCGAATTCGATGACCATCATCTGCATGCCGAGACAGATGCCGAAGGTCGGAACGTCGTGTGTACGCCCATATTCGGCGGCAACGATTTTCCCCTCGATGCCACGTTGCCCAAAGCCTGGACATATCAGCACACCCGCCATACCGCTTAGTTTGTCGGCCACATTCTGAGCATCGATCTCTTCGCTGTTGACGAAATGAATCCTGGTCTTTACATCGTTGTAGATGCCAGCCAGATTGAGACTCTCACGGATGCTCTTGTAGGCATCTTGCAGGTCGTATTTCCCTACCAGCGCCACATGAACCTCGCGAGAGGCTGTGCGCTGTTTCTCCAGAAAGTCGTGCCATGGTTTCATGGCAGGTGTCTCCCCAACGGGAATGCCTATCTTCCGCAGGATGGCCGCATCGAGTCCTTGCCGCTGCATGTTCACAGGCACCTCGTAGATGCTGGGCATATCCTCGCTCTGCACCACGCACTCCAGATCGACATTACAGAAAGATGCCACCTTCAGGCGCATAGAGTCGCTGAGGTGGCGCTCTGTTCGAAGCACGAGGATGTCAGGCTGTATACCCATGCCCTGCAACTCCTTCACGGAGTGCTGTGTGGGTTTGGTCTTCAGTTCGTCGGCGGCCTTCAGGTAAGGCACATACGTCAGATGCACGCATACCGCATCGCGCCCCAGTTGCCAGCGCAACTGTCGGATAGCCTCCATAAACGGCGCACTCTCGATGTCGCCAATGGTTCCTCCAACCTCTGTGATGACAAAGTCGTATTCACCCCTGCGGAGCATTCGCCTTTTGATCTCATCGGTGATGTGAGGAACGACTTGGATCGTTTTACCCAGATAGTCGCCGTGGCGCTCACGGTCGATAACTGTTTTATAAATGCGCCCGGTGGTGATGCTGTTGTCGCGTGTGGTATGAATACCCGTAAACCGCTCGTAGTGTCCCAGGTCGAGGTCGGTCTCAAAGCCGTCCTCCGTCACGTAACACTCTCCATGTTCATAGGGATTCAGCGTCCCGGGGTCGATATTGATGTAGGGGTCGAACTTCTGGATGGTGACCTTATAGCCTCGTGCCTGCAGTAGTTTGCCGATTGATGCGGAGATGATACCCTTTCCCAACGAGGAAACGACACCTCCCGTGACGAATATGTACTTTGTATCCATAAAAAACGAATCTCTTTTATGGACTGCAAAATTAATCATTTCTCCAATTTCCACCAATGAGTTGTCCTGACTTTCAATTGTTAAAAAAGCCGTCAGATGACAAAATGTAAAGTATAGGAGGGCGCCGGCCCTCCAGTATCTTTCTTTTTGTTTCCAAACGGAAGGCTCACGCTGCAATGTGTCACATGCTACATTCTCATCAGGGATGGCAGATCAACATAAAACCCCTCTCCTGTTCGAGTTGAGGAGAGGGGGGACCTGGCAAAAGATTAAGGTTGCAGCGTGAAACCGAGAACCAGGTATGCTTTCTGTGAACAGGGATTGCCCGTCACCTGTCCGAAGATGGGTATGGAGAACGAGTCGGTCACTTTAATGTCCTTAGTCGCTCGCAGCGACAGATTGGTGACAGCAAAGCCCGTTGTACCATATGATGTGGTGGCGAAAGGAACGACACCGGCCGTAGCAGTCCAGTCGACCGTAGCCAGTTTGAATGGGACGTTTGCCTCGAAATAACTACTATACGCGCGCTTACCATCCTTATTAAAACCATCATTGCCAGCGAAGTTTGTATACCAGGCGAGGGCGACAGGACCGAAGTCATAGCCAACGGTGGCCTCAAATATATGGTTGGTTCCGTGGGCGTCATACTTGAAATAGCGGGCATCAGGATCAAGACCCACACTGAACCAGTAGTCAGTGATGCCGATATTGAAACCTCCAAGGGTATAGCCTAATGTCAGGTCGAACTCCTTCACGTCGTCAGGATTGGTCAGTCCATAACTGCCCCAGGCAGTCAGCGACAAACCTTTATATCCTATCCCAAGAGTTGGCTGAATGGCGACACTACCCAAGTCCTGGCCACGCCAAATATAACTACTGACAATATCGCCCTTAATCGTGGTCTCTATATCATTTTGAGCCATGGCGGTCATGCTCATGACCAGCCCCATAGCAAATAATACCATCTTTTTCATATTCCTTTTTCTTTTATAAACAACAATTATCACCATTTATTGTCCTGCTAATACAATTAATTTAGTTGTAACAAGCCTCTCCATGCTCGTAGATATCCAGGCCTTCTTCTTCAATACGCTTGTCAACACGCAGGCCGTGAGTATACTTGATGCCGTAGAAGAGGGCGAATCCGCAGGCAGCAGCCCAGAGGTCAATCACCAGAATGCCGAAGCACTCAGCACCGAAGAATCCCCAGCCGTGACCATAGAAGGCACCGTTAGAAGTAGACAGCAGGCCTGTCATCAGCGTACCCAGGATGCCGCAGACACCGTGAACTGACGAGGCACCCACAGGATCGTCGATATGCAGCACGTGGTCAATGAACTCGATGGCATAGACCAGCACCAGTCCACAGACGAGTCCGATGATGACGGCACCAAACGGCGATACGAGATCACAGCCAGCCGTGATACCCACGAGTCCGGCCAGCACACCGTTCAGCGTCAGAGAGAGCGACGGTTTACCATATTTAATATAGGTGAGGAACATCGTAGCCACACCACCGGAAGCAGCGGCGAGGTTCGTAGTCAGGAACACGTGCGAGATGGCGATACGGTTCACCTCACCGCTTGCAGCCAGTTGAGAACCGGGGTTGAATCCGAACCAGCCCAGCCAGAGGATAAACACACCCAGGGCAGCCATCGTCAGGTTGTGACCAGGGATGGCACGGCTCTTGCCGTCCTTCGAATACTTGCCGATACGGGGACCGAGGGCCAGCGCACCAATCAGAGCCAGCACACCACCCACGCTATGCACGATGGCAGAGCCTGCAAAATCGTGGAACACGTCGCCAAACGTCTTCATCATAAAGCCGTCGGCAGCATCGCTGCAAAGCCATCCGCCACCCCACGTCCAGTGACCTTCGACGGGATAGATGATCAGAGAGATCATGGCGCTGTAAATCAGATACATAGAGAACTTTGTACGCTCAGCCATCGCACCGCTGACGATAGTGGCAGAGGTGGCACAGAAGACGGTCTCAAAGATCAGGAAACCCTCTACAGGCAGATCACCTTTGTAGAAACTCAGGTCACCCCAGTTCGGCATGCCGATGAAACCGCCTAGCACATCGCCGCCAAACATGAATCCAAAACCTAAGAAGAAGAACAGCAACGAGCCGAACATGAAGTCGACAAAGTTTTTCATCAGAATGTTGGCCGTGTTCTTACTACGCGTAAATCCCGCTTCACACAGCGCAAAACCCGGCTGCATCCAGAAAACCAACATGGCTGCCAATAGCATCCATACAGTATCAAGTGATAATCCAATTTCGTTCATATCCTAAAAGTTTTTGTATTGTTATGTTATCCTTTATTTCTTGTCTCTCAGTACGGTGTCACCGTTTTCGCCTGTGCGAATCGACCATGTATCAATCATCTCGCTCACGAAGATGCGTCCGTCGCCAATCTCTCCCGTATGGGCTACTTTCAGAATGACCTTCACAGTAGGTTCAACCAGCGGATCGCGGCAGACGATGGTCAGTGCCACACGCTCTATCACATCCGTCGAATACTGCACGCCACGATAGATTCTCTCCTGACGGCTCTGTCCGATGCCGTGTACATTATGGTACTCAAACCAGTCGATGTCAGAGTTGAGCAAGGCCTCCTTGACCTCCTCAAACTTCGTCTTCCTGATAATTGCTTCAATCCTTTTCATACTTTTTTACCTTAATTAAATTAATACAAACTTGTTATCTTGAAAGCTTTCCGGCTGCAAAGTTACGGTGATTCTTGAAAATAAACCGTATATATTTCCAACTTTGATACAACAAAATTAGGCAAAGTAACAAAGTGTAAACCAGACAAGTGAAAAGTCTTACAGTTTCTTTCCGTTTTGTCGTAAATTTGATGCAATTTTGTGCAAAGTGTCATTTGTGTGCGGTCAACAAATAAAATAATGCAATAAAAACGATTGGTTTACTAACTTTTTGTATTACCTTTGCACCCGAAATCGAGATAAAAGAAAGATTAAGTTAGGATAATATGACAAAAAGTGAGCTAAACGGACTGTATCAGCCACAATATGAGCACGACGCTTGCGGCGTAGGCATGGTGGTGAACATAAACGGCAGCAAAAGTCACGAACTGGTGGATCAGGCACTGCGTGTGCTGGAGAACATGGAACACAGAGGTGCCGAGACCAGAGACAAGACAGGCGACGGTGCAGGTATCATGGTGCAGATTCCCCACGAGTTCATTCTGTTGCAGGGCATCCCTGTTCCCGAAAAAGGAAAGTACGGCACGGGACTGGTGTTCCTGCCAAAAGAAGAGAAGGCGCAGCAGGCGATCCTGAGCGTGATGATCGAGGAGATCGAGCGCGAGGGGCTGCAGTTGATGCATCTCAGGGCCGTGCCAACGAATCCTGAGGTACTGGGCGTTGGCGCCCGTGAGGTGGAGCCTGCAATCAAGCAAGTGTTCGTGACGGGCGTTTCCGAAGGGGCAGTACCGGTATTTGAACGTATATTATATAAGGTACGCAAGAGAATTGAAAATCGCGTGGATAGCGAGGATTTCTACATCTGCTCGCTGTCGAGCAAGAACATCATCTATAAAGGCATGCTGACCAGCGGCCAACTGCGTCGCTATTTCCCCGATTTGTCGAACGATTATTTTACGAGCGGACTGGCACTGGTACACTCGCGCTTTTCGACTAACACATTCCCCAAATGGAAACTGGCCCAGCCCTTCCGTCTGTTGGCACATAACGGTGAGATCAACACCATCCGCGGCAATCGAGGTTGGATGAAGGCGCGAGAGAGTGTGCTCTCAAGCGAGGCCCTGGGAGATATCAAGGACCTGCGGCCGATTGTGCAGGAGGGCATGAGTGATTCTGCCAGCCTCGACAACGTGTTCGAGTTCCTGATGATGAGCGGCCTGTCGCTGCCACAGGCGATGGCGATACTCGTTCCTGAGAGTTTCAATGACAAGAACCCGATCTCTGAGGACCTGAAGGCCTTCTACGAATACCACTCTATCCTGATGGAGCCGTGGGACGGTCCTGCTGCCCTGTTGTTTTCTGACGGGCGCTATGCCGGCGGAATGCTCGACAGGAACGGCCTTCGCCCCAGCCGCTATACTATCACCAGACAAGGCATGATGGTGGTGGCCAGTGAGGTAGGTGTGATGGACTTCGAACCAGGCGACGTTGTCAGCAAGGGACGCTTGCAGCCTGGAAAGATCCTGCTCATCGACACGCAGGAAGGAAAGATTTACTACGACGGTGAGATCAAGGAGCAGTTGGCGAAGGCACATCCTTACCGGGAGTGGCTCTCAGAGAATCGTGTGCAGTTGGAGAAACTGAAGAGCGGACGTAAGGTAGACAACTCTGTGAGCAACCTTGAGCAGAAACTCGTCACTTTTGGCTTTGGTCAGGAGGATATTGACAAGACCATCATCCCGATGGCCACAGCCGGTCAGGAGCCTGTAGCCGCCATGGGTAACGACACGCCACTGGCAGTCGTCTCCGATCGTCCACAGGTGTTGTTCAATTACTTCCGTCAGCAGTTTGCTCAGGTTACCAACCCTGCCATCGACCCCATTCGCGAGGAACTGGTAATGAGCCTGACAGAATACATCGGCGCCGTAGGCACCAACATTTTGACGCCCGACGCATCGAACTGTAAGATGGTCCGGCTGCCACAACCTGTTTTGACCAACACACAACTTGATATATTATGTAACATCCGCTACAAGGGATTTAAAACCCAGAAACTCGCTATGCTCTTTGAGATAGCACAAGGCGAAGAAGGATTACGTAAGGCTCTCGACGACCTGTGCCATCAGGCTGAGGTGAGTGTTGACGAGGGTGTAAACTACATCATCCTCTCTGACCGCGACATCGATGATACCCATGCGGCCATCCCAAGTCTGTTGGCTGTGAGCGCCGTTCATCATTATCTCATCAGCGTGGGCAAGCGTGTGCAGACCGCGCTGATAGTGGAGAGTGGTGAGATTCGCGAGACGATGCATGCGGCACTGCTGCTGGGCTATGGTGCCAGTGCACTCTGTCCATATATGACATTCGCCATCCTCGATGATCTGGTAAAGAAAGGCAAGATTCAGGAGGAGTACGCCACGGCAGAGACCCACTACATCAAGGCTGTGGATAAGGGCTTGAAGAAGATTATGAGTAAGATGGGTATCTCGACGATCCGTTCCTATCGTGGAGCCAAGATCTTCGAGAGCATCGGACTGAGTGAAGACTTGCTGCGCCGCTATTTCGGTACTGAGGTAAGCACTATCGGCGGCATCGGCCTGAAGGAGATTGCCCGCGACGCTATCGCCTTGCACGATGAAGCATATCTCTCACCTCTTACCTCTCACCACTCACCTCTACAAAACCACGGCCAGTTCTCGTGGCGCAAGGATGGCATCAAACATGCATGGAACCCCGAGACGATTGCGAAACTGCAACTGGCTTGTCGACAAGGAGACTACGAGAAGTTTAAAGAGTGGTCCAAACTTGTCGATGAGAAAGAAGACCCCATCTTCCTCCGCGACTTTCTTTCCTTTAAGAAGGTATCAACTCCCCTCCATAACAGGGAGGGGCAGGGGGGAGGGTCTCCCATACCTATTGACGAGGTGGAGCCTGTGGAGTCGATTGTGAAGCATTTCGTCACCGGCGCCATGTCATTCGGCGCCCTGAGCATCGAGGCCCATGAAGCATTGGCATTGGCCATGAATAAACTGGGCACACGCAGCAATACGGGTGAGGGCGGCGAAGACAACGCCCGCTATCACTCAGAGGTAGATGGCATTAGCCTGAGTTCAAAAACCAAGCAGATTGCCAGTGGACGTTTTGGTGTTACAGCCGAGTACTTAGTAAATGCTGAGGAGATACAGATTAAGGTGGCGCAGGGTGCGAAGCCCGGTGAGGGCGGACAGTTGCCTGGATTCAAGGTGAACGAGATTATTGCAAAGACGCGCAACGCCATCCCCGGCATCTCGCTCATCTCCCCGCCGCCCCACCATGACATATATAGCATCGAAGACCTGGCGCAACTTATCTTCGACCTCAAGAATATCAACCCCACGGCTGCCGTGAGCGTGAAACTAGTGGCCGAGAGCGGCGTCGGAACCATTGCCGCCGGTGTGGCCAAGGCCAAGGCTGACCTCATCGTGATCAGCGGAGCCGAGGGTGGTACGGGTGCCAGCCCCGCCTCAAGCATGCGCTTTGCAGGCATTTCCCCAGAAATCGGTTTAGCAGAGACTCAGCAGACGCTGGTACACAATGGATTAAGAAATCAGGTGCGTCTGCAGACCGATGGACAGTTGAAGACCGCCAAGGATGTAATCATCATGGCGATGCTCGGTGCCGATGAGTTCTCGTTCGGCACGTTGCCGCTGATTGTCTTAGGCTGCGTGATGATGCGCAAATGTAACACGAACACCTGTCCGATGGGTGTGGCCACTCAGAACCCGGAGTTGCGCAAACACTTCGAAGGTCGCGCTGAGTACGTAGTGAACTTCTTCACGTTCCTCGCTCAGCAGGTGAGGGAATATCTGAGCGAAATCGGAGTGCACAGCCTGAAGGAAATCATTGGGCATACGGAACTGATAGAGGTCAATACTGCTAATGCCACCGACAAGCAAAAGACCATCGACTTCACTCGACTGCTGCACAGGCCCGAAAGTGAGAAGGCGCTCTATTGGGACCGTGGCGCCTACACCAAAGTGAGCGGTGTGAAGGACGAGGAGATCATCCGTGCCGCCCAGAAGGCTATCGACAGTGCTGAAGAGGTGACGCTTGACTACACCATCAAGAACACAGATCGTGCTGTCGGAACGATGCTCAGTGGCGTGATTGCCAAGCGGTACGGCGAAGTAGGCCTGCCCGACGCTACAATCAAAATCAAGTTCAAAGGCTCCGCCGGACAGTCGTTTGGCGCCTTCGCCGTACGCGGGCTCGACATCCGGCTGGAGGGCGAGGCCAACGACTACTTCGGCAAGGGCCTCTCCGGCGGGCGCATCTCGATTCTGCCGCCTGCCAGGAGCAGTGAGGAATTCCACGCCGAGGATAATATCATCGCAGGAAACACGGGGCTCTACGGCGCCACCGGTGGCGAACTGTTTGTCAACGGCAAAGTGGGTGAGCGCTTTGGTGTGCGTAACTCTGGCGCCATTGCCGTCATCGAGGGTGCCGGCGACCACTGCTGTGAATATATGACAGGCGGACGTGTGGTGGTGCTTGGGAAAACGGGCAGGAATTTCGCTGCTGGTATGTCAGGAGGTGTGGCCTATGTCTACGACCGAGACCACACGTTCGACTACTTCTGCAACATGGACATGGTGGAACTCTCGCTTGTCGAGGACAGTGTCTCACGCAAGGAGTTGCTCGAACTTATCCGCCAGCATTATCTGCACACGGGTTCGGCTCTCGCTGGAAGGATGCTCGACGACTGGCACCGATGCATCGAGGACTTCATACAGGTGGTGCCCATCGAGTACAAGCGGGTGCTTGAGGAGGAGAAAATGGCACGTCTCCATGAGAAGATTGCCGATATCCAAAGGGATTATTAATGTTCAATGTTCAATCTTCAATGTTCAATCAATAAAATGGGAAATCCGAAAGCATTTTTAGAGATACACCGTCAAGAGGCGGGTTATCGTCCGATTCACGATAGAATCCACGACTTTGGCGAGGTGGAACAGACACTCAACACTCACCAGCGCCGTGAACAGGCATCACGCTGCATGGACTGTGGCGTACCGTTCTGCCACTGGGCCTGTCCATTGGGCAACAAGGCACCTGAATGGAATGATGCCCTTTATAAAGGAGACTGGGAACTGGCATACAGACTGTTGTCGAGTACCAACCCCTTCCCCGAGTTCACCGGCCGTATCTGCCCGGCGCTCTGCGAGAAGGCCTGCGTGCTCAACCGCTTCAACCACGAACCGACCACGAACCGCGAAGACGAGTGCGCCATCATCGAGGCCGCCTTCCGCGAGGGCTATATCCAGCCGCGAGTGCCTGTGAGAAACGGGAAGAAGGTTGCCGTGATTGGTTCTGGTCCTGCCGGACTGGCTGCCGCCAATGCACTCAACCAGTTGGGGTATGCAGTTACTGTCTTCGAGAAGAATGAGGCGGCAGGTGGGTTGCTGCGCTACGGCATCCCCAACTTCAAACTCAACAAGGCCATCATCGACCGTCGCATCGCCGTGCTCGAGGCCGAAGGCATCGAGTTCCGGATGAATGAAGAGTTAAGAGTGAAAAGTGAAGAATTTGCTGCCGCCACACCATCCGCAAATGGGACTCCGGTAGGAAATTCTTCACTCTTCGCTCTTCACTCTTCACTCTCAGATTACGACGCCGTCGTCATCGCCACCGGCACGCCTACAGCCCGTGATCTGAAAGCCCCAGGCCGCGAACTCAAGGGAGTACACTTCGCCCTCGAACTCCTTTCTCAGCAGAACCGTGTGCTCGCTGGTATGGAATTCCCGAAAGACGACCGCATCACCGCCAAGGGCAAAGATGTCCTCGTGATTGGTGGTGGTGATACTGGCTCCGACTGCATCGGTACCGCCCACCGTCAAGGCTGTAAGAGCGTCACCCAGATTGAAATCATGCCCCGTCCCGTAGAAGGTCCAGAGGACCCGCAGAACCCTTGGCCCAACTGGCCACGTACCCTCAAGACCACTTCATCGCACGAAGAGGGATGTACCCGCCGTTGGAATATCAATACCCTCGAATTCCTTGGCGAAAACGGCCGTCTGACTGGTGTCAAGGTTCAGGAAATCGACTGGAAGCCCAACCCAGACGGTGGCCGTCCCATCATGGTGGAGAAGGGTAAACCAGAAATCATTAAGGCAGAACTCTGTCTGTTGGCAATGGGATTTTTGAAACCTGAGCATCCTGATTATCCAGAGAATGTCTTTGTCTGCGGCGACGCCCAGAACGGAGCCTCGCTCGTGGTTCGGGCGATGGCCAGCGGTATAGAGACTGCTAAGAAAGTAAACGAATATCTGACAAAATGAAGATAGTGCCATTCACCAAGATGCACGGATGCGGCAACGACTATATCTATGTCAACGCCATGCAGCACCCAATAGCCGACCCTTCTACGGTTGCCAAGAAATGGAGCGACCGTCACAAAGGCATAGGTTCTGACGGGTTGGTACTCATTGACAAGAGTCCTGTCCCAGAAGCAGACTACTCCATGCGCATCTTTAATGCCGACGGCTCCGAAGCCATGATGTGTGGCAATGCCTCACGCTGTATTGGCAAGTATCTCTACGAAAAGACCCACCCCTGGCCCCTCCCTATGAGGGATGGGAATGGATACCAAGAGACCGGGATCCGCCTGCTCACGCTCTCCGGCATCAAGACACTCTACCTCCACATCGTCAACGAGATGGTGGAATCCGTCACGGTAGACATGGGCGAGCCCGTATTCGAAGACGACAAACTCTTCAGGCCCATCCCCGCCAACAGCCTGTCTGCTCCCCTCCATCATAGCGAGGGGCAGGGGGAAGGTCTTCCCTCCGGAACATTCGTATCGATGGGTAATCCTCACTTCGTCATCTTCACTGACGACGTGGATCGGGTGGGCGAGACAGGGCGCCTTCTCGAACATCATCCAGCCTTTCCTCAGCGCTGTAACATTGAGTTTGCACACATTGAGGCCGACGGCACGATCCGCACCCGAGTCTGGGAACGAGGCAGTGGTATTACAATGGCTTGTGGGACTGGTGCCTGTGCCACTGCCGTTGCCGCCTGTCTTACTGAGCGTGTTGACAGAAATAGCACCATCGTGATGGATGGTGGTACGTTGAGCATCGAATGGCGCGAAAGCGATAATCACGTCTATATGACGGGTCCCGCTGAGTTCGTCTTCGACGGCGAGGCCTATGCCCCCTAAGTTAGGGGGCGACAGGGGTCTGAACAAGCGCAGGCTCCGAGAAAATAATAATTATAATGGTTTGATAAACGCTTGTTCAGACCCCCATCCCCTAACTTAGGGGGCAAAGACAAAAATATGGCATTAGTAAATATCCACTTCCTGAACCTCCAGAACAACTACCTGTTCGCCGACATCGCCAAGAAGGTGAATGCCTTCAAGGTGATGCACCCTAAGACCAATGTCATCAGCCTCGGTATCGGCGATGTCACCCAGCCGCTCTGTCCCGCCGTCATCAAGGCCATGCACAAGGCCGTCGACGAGATGGGCTCTGTGGATGGGTTCCGAGGCTACGGCCCAGAGCAGGGTTATGAGTTCCTCCGCGAAGCCATCCTGAAGAACGACTTCGCATCCCGTGGTGTACGCCTCAGCCTTGACGAGGTATTCATCAACGACGGTGCCAAGAGCGACACGGGCAACTTCCAGGAACTGCTCCATTGGGATAACTTCATCGGTGTGACCGACCCCATCTATCCCGTCTATATAGACTCGAACGTGATGATTGGTCGCTGCGGCACCTATCACGACGGCCGCTGGACCAACGTGCGCTACATGCCCACCACAGCCGAAAACGGCTTTGTGCCAGACCTACCCAAAGGCCGCCCAGTGGATGTCATCTACCTCTGCTTTCCTAACAACCCGACGGGAACGGTCATCACGAAGCAGGAACTGCGCAAGTGGGTGAACTACGCCTTGAAGAACGATGCGCTCATCCTCTTCGATGCCGCCTATCAGGCTTACATAAAGGATCCCGACATCCCGCACAGCATTTATGAGATCCGAGGGGCCCGCAAGTGTGCCGTTGAGTTCCGATCTTTCTCAAAGACTGCTGGCTTTACGGGTGTACGCTGCGGTTACACCATCGTTCCGAAAGAGGTTTCTGTCAGCACCTTCGAGGGTGAACGCATATCACTCAACCAACTGTGGCTCCGCCGCCAATGCACCAAGTTCAACGGCACCAGTTACATCTCCCAGCGTGCTGCCGAGGCTATCTACTCACCTGAGGGCAAGCAGCAGGTACAGCAGACCATCGACTACTATATGCAGAATGCTGCTCACATGCTCAGCGTGTTAAGAAACCTCGGCTTCGAATGCTATGGTGGCGAGAATGCCCCTTACATCTGGATGCGGGTTCCCGACGGCACTACCTCTTGGCAGTTCTTCGAGGCTCTGCTCTATGGGGCGAATGTTGTCTGCACACCTGGCGTCGGCTTCGGCCCTTCGGGCGAAGGCTATGTCCGCTTCACCGCCTTCGGTAGTCACGAGCAGACGGAGGAGGCACTCAAACGAATAGAAAAATGGAAGAATCAACATTAACAAACGCTAAACAACAACGATTATGGAAGCATTAAGATTTCAGGTTGTCGGCGAGGCATTCAAGAAGAAGCCGCTCGACGTAAAAGCACCCAGTGAGAGACCCGCAAAGTATTTCGGCAAGAAGGTCTTCAACCGCGAGAAAATGTACAAGTATCTGCCGAAGGATGTCTACGAGAAGATGATAGACGTGATGGACAACGGCGCCCGTCTCGACCGTCAGATTGCCGACGCAGTGGCAGAAGGTATGAAACAGTGGGCCATTGACAGCGGCGTGACGCACTACACCCACTGGTTCCAGCCCCTCACCGAGGGTACCGCCGAGAAGCACGACTCGTTCATAGAGCACGACGGCAAGGGTGGTATGGTAGAGGAGTTCACGGGCAAACTGCTCGTTCAGCAGGAGCCTGATGCCTCATCGTTCCCCTCTGGTGGTATCCGCTCGACCTTCGAGGCCCGTGGCTACTCTGCCTGGGATCCCACATCGCCCGTGTTCATCATCGACGACACGCTGTGTATCCCTACCGTATTCATCTCTTATAGTGGTGAGGCACTCGACTACAAGGCTCCATTGCTGCGTGCTTTGCATGCCGTGAACGTGGCCGCTACAGATGTATGCCACTACTTTGACCCCAGCGTAAAGAAGGTGACCTCAAACCTCGGCTGGGAGCAGGAGTATTTCCTCGTAGACGAAGGTCTCTATGCTGCCCGTCCTGACCTTCTGCTGACAGGTCGCACGCTGATGGGACACGACTCTGCGAAAAACCAGCAGATGGACGACCACTACTTCGGCTCTATCCCCGAGCGTGTGGCGGCCTTTATGCGGGAATTGGAGATTGAGGCTCTGGAACTGGGCATCCCCTGCAAGACACGTCACAACGAGGTGGCCCCCAACCAGTTTGAGTTGGCTCCGATCTTCGAAGAGACCAACCTTGCCGTAGACCACAACATGCTGCTCATGTCGGTGATGAAGCGTGTGGCCCGTAAGCACGGCTTCCGAGTGCTGCTCCACGAGAAACCCTTCGCAGGCATCAACGGTAGCGGTAAGCACAACAACTGGTCGCTCTCTACCGACAACGGCGTGCTCCTTCACGCTCCAGGCAAGACTGCTGAGCAGAACCTGCGCTTCGCCACGTTCATCGTAGAGACGCTGATGGGTGTCTATAAGCACAACGGACTGTTGAAGGCCTCGATCATGAGTGCCACCAACGCCCATCGTCTGGGAGCCAACGAGGCGCCACCCGCCATCGTCAGTTCATTCCTCGGCAAACAGGTTTCAGAGTTGCTCGACCACATCGAGAAGGCAGACCGTGAAGACATTCTCTCGTTTGCTGGCAAGCAGGGCATGAAGATGGATATCCCTGAGATTCCTGAACTGTTCATCGACAACACAGACCGTAACCGTACTTCACCCTTCGCCTTCACAGGCAACCGCTTCGAGTTCCGCGCCGTAGGTTCTGAGGCCAACTGCGCCAGCGCCATGATAGCCCTGAACTCCGCAGTGGCTGAGGCTCTTGTCAACTTCAAGAAACGTGTGGATGCCCGTGTCACCGAAACAGCCAAGAAGTTCGAGGGTACAGAGCATAATGCCACTTTCCACGCCATCATCGACGTGCTGCGTGAGGATATCAAGACCTGTAAGCCCATCCGCTTTGACGGCAATGGCTATTCAGACGAATGGGTAGAGGAGGCTGCCAAGCGCGGACTCGACGTAGAGAAGTCCTGTCCGAAGATCTTCGAGCGTTACCTCGATCCTGAGAGCATCGAAATGTTCGAGAGCCTGGGTGTGATGACGAAGAAAGAACTCGAGGCTCGCAACGAGGTGAAGTGGGAGACCTATACGAAGAAGATTCAGATCGAGGCCCGTGTCCTGGGCGACATCTCGATGAACCACATCATCCCCGTGGCCACCCGCTACCAGACGCAGTTGCTCCAGAACATCAGCAACATGGCTGTTGTCTTCCCCATCGATACTGCTGACAAACTCTCTGCCCGCAACAAGAAGATCATCCAGGAGATTGCCGAGCGCACCAGTACCATCGAGAAGGGTGTGGAGGACTTGGTTGAGGCTCGTAAGAAGGCCAACAAGATCGAGGACGAACATCAGAAAGCCATCGCTTATCACGATAACGTTGAGCCGAAACTCGATGCTATCCGCTACCAGATTGATAAGTTGGAGTTGATCGTGGACGACTCGCTCTGGCCGCTGCCGAAGTACCGCGAACTGCTGTTCATCAGATAACAGGAAAGCATCATCTATATATAATTAATGTATTAAGATGCCTCAGGTTGATATAGCCTGAGGCATTTCCTTTCTAATAGTAACTACCACTGCCAGCCTTCCTCCTCGGCTGAAACGAGTACATTGTGTTAAAGATTATTATAATACGATTATTGTAATATAATAATTAGGATATAATAATTATCTTTGTGCACAAAAAGAATGAAGATATGGTGAACAATCCTTTTATCTTGTATGGATATGAGTCGGAAGAGTACTTCTGTGACCGTAAGGAAGAGACTGATCAGTTGTTTCGTTTGATCAGGAATGGTAACAATGTGGCGTTAATAGCACCTCGTCGTATTGGGAAGACAGGGCTGATAGAAAACTTGTTCCACATGCCCAAGGTCAAAAAGGATTATTATACTTTCCTTATTGACTTATATGCCACGAAGAATACGGAAGACATGATCATGTCGATGGGAAGTGGTATGCTTTCGTCTTTACGTCCGATGGGGACTAAGGTTATGCAGAAATTCACCGGATTCCTTTCGTCTTTGCGCAGTGGTATTTCGTTTGATCCTATGGGTAATCCTTCATGGAATGTTGAAGTTGGTGATATCCATACTCCAAGAGTTACCCTTGATGAGATATTCCATTATATTGAGACTGCTGATAAACCATGTCTCGTTGCTATTGATGAGTTTCAGGCGGTAAGTCATTATCCGGACGGCAATACAGAGGCCCTGATACGAACACATGTTCAGCATTGCCGTAACGCTAATTTTATCTTTTCTGGTTCTCAGCGCACCATGATGGCGGAGATATTCAACAGTCCCGCTCGTCCTTTCTACCAGAGTACTTCGATGATGACTCTCGGCTGTATTCCGAAAGACACCTACTGTCAGTTCGCCCAGAAGCATTTTAAAGCCGCTGAGAAATCAATCCCTGACTCTGTGTTCTACTCTGTTTATGAGCGTTTCGATGGAATTACATGGTATATACAGAGGGTGATGAACGAATTGTTTGCCATCACTTCCCCGGGCTCATCCTGCACGATGGAGATGATAGATATCGCTATCAATAATATCTTACGTGCCAATGAGTTCAGTTATCAGTCTTTGCTCTTCCAACTCCCACCAAAGCAGAAAATGTTGTTGGTTGCCATCAGTAAAGCGGGCAAGGCCACTGCCATCACGTCGGCAGACTTTATCCGTCGTTGGCACCTGCCCTCCACAAGTAGTGTGCAGTCTGCTATCAAGGGACTTGTTGAAAAGAGTTTTGTCACATCAACGCTTGGCATTTATGAAGTGTATGACAAGTTCTTCTCTATGTGGTTGCTAAGGCAGTAGGCCAGCACTTTTTTGTTGCTACCACTGCAAGCCTTCCTCTTCGCCGTCGTAGACGAGGGGGCCTTCCCAGCCGTGGGAGCGGCAGATGGCGGCGATGGCCGTCTCGTCATCAGTGCTGATGAGGCGTGTGCCATTGCGCATCTCGAAGTACTGGGTGCGGCCGAAGTGCCGGATGAGTTCCTGACGGATGGCCTTCTCGATGCGGCCAGGCATGTCGAAGTAGAAGTGGGTCATTCCCTTTTTCTTGGTGGTGCGGACGTTCGGGCGGAACTTGACGCAGTGCTCGCCGCCGATCTGCGGATTGCGGGGATTCATCGAGGTCTGCACGAACGGCATCGTGTCGGCATACTGACCAACAAGCCAGTGCAGGCACTGCTCCTTGAGCGGACAACTCTCGATGAAACACACGGAGTAATGGTGGACCTTCTCGCGGAAGACCTCTTCCTGCGACGGCGCCGACTGTGGCTGATTGTCTTTCTTTGCTTTCATGAGTGCTTATGTTGCTTATTCTTGATGCAAAGGTACGAATTATTTGTGATATCTCAAAACTTTTTCTGAGAAATCTTCTTCATTTTTGTATTATAACGTCATACTGACGATTAACTTATTGTATATCAATAGTTTAGTATATGACGTTATGTGTTTTAAAACGTCATATTAACGTCATTTTTGCCTAAAATCTATGAATAATATTGTCTGAAATGCCTTGAAAACGTAGTTAAACCATTGAAAATAAGGCAGTTGAATAATCACACAAACGGCTTGTACTGTTAGTTTTTACAGGGAAAACTATCAGTTTTTCTAGGCTGAACTGACAGTTCATCCTATCTGAACAACCATGAACTCCTATCTCTGACTAAGGGCTGAAAGGCCGAAAACCACGGGAAATGCCCTGATTATGACGTTAGTATGATGTTTCAAAACACCTAACGTCATAGTTTAACATATTGAATATCAGATAGATAAATGTCATTATGACGTTTCAACCAACTTTTTGATATATTTTTCTTGAAATTTTCACTTGCACATTTCGGATATTTTTCGTACCTTTGCAGACAGATAAACCATAGACATTATGACACCAAGAATCACGCTCGTCAAGAGTTATCGTAACAAGGAAACCCTGCGGCTGCTGGAGTTGCAGGAAGTGGCAGACCTCATCAGTCAGGGCGAATACGACGAAGCCGTCAGCACGTTCCGCAGGGAACTGCCGATGATGCAGTACGTCGAAGTGAGCGCCAACGGCTCCTTCGAGGGCTACGAGAACTGGCCGAAGGACCTGCCGCGCATCTGCTTTGCGCTGGAACAGGAGAACCGCAACCACGAACTCATTACCAGAGGCTATACAGGGCTGGTGCTGCTGGAGGTGAACAACCTGACGAGTTACGACGAGGCCGTCGCCATCCGTCGCGGGGCAGGGGAAATGCCCCAGACGCTGATGGCCTTCGTCGGGGCCGACGGTCTGTCGGTGAAGATCGTATGCCGGGGGGAGTTGTTAGAGTATACTCCGCCGTCAGACATATCATCTATAAACTATAAACTTTCAACTATAAACAAAGAAGAAATCCCCCTCTTCCATGAGAACCTCTACGAGCGGGCCAGACTGATCTACAACGGACAATTAGGCGTCACCATCGAGAAACTCGAGCCGCTGACCCAGCGCATCTGCTACATGAGCAGCGACCCGGAACTGGTGTACAATCCGCTGGCGACGCCCGTCTACGCCAAGGCCGAGAAGCCTACCGAGTCGTTGCGGCGACAGCCGTCGACGACGCTCGCCGACAGCGATGTGAGTTACGAGAGCCAACGCCGCAACTATCACATCTTCGAGTTCAATCTGACGAAGGCCTACGACGATACGGAGGGCATCGCCGACCGTGAGGAGCGCCGCCACGCCACGCTGAGTCGTCTGGCGCAGTACTGCATGGAGACGGGCCTGCCCATGGCCGTCGCCCAGCGGCAGGCGCTGATGAAGAACGACTTCTGGGGTGAGGATGAACTGGTGAAGAAGGTGTTCGGGAATGCCTACCGTGAGAACCACGTCAGGAAATACATGGAGCGCAAGGGCATCCAGCGGACGAAGACCATCCCGCCCGAGACGCTGCTGACGATGAAGATCAGCATCTTCCTCAGCGAGAACTACGAACTCAGGAAGAACGTGATGCGGGGCGTCGCCGAATACCGGATGAGGACGGGCGTCGGCTTCTCGTTCCAGGACCTGACGGAGGAGGCCCGCAACTCGATCACGATGAGGGCCTTGGAACAGGGTATCCGCTGCTGGGACAAGGACATACGGCGCTACGTGAACTCGGACGATATCGAGCGCTACGACCCTATGAACGACTACCTGGAGCATCTGCCGAAGTGGGACGGCAAGGACCGTGTGACGCCGTTAGCCCAGAGGGTGCCGACGGAGTGGGAGGACTGGACACACCTCTTTCATATATGGATGCGATCGATGGTGGCGATGTGGCTCGGAAAAGGCCAGTTGACGGGCAACGCCCTCGTACCTTTATTAATAGGAAGGCAGGGCTGTGGCAAGTCAAGTTTCTGCCGCATCCTGCTGCCTCGCGACCTGCTCGACTACTATAACGACCGCATCAACTTCAAGAACGAGCAGGACCTGAACCTCGGCCTCACGTCGTTTGCACTGATCAACCTCGACGAGTTCGACAAGATCACGAGCCGTCAGCAGATCGTCCTGAAGTATCTCGTGTCGACGGCCGACCTGAAATACCGTCCGCCCTACGGCAAGGCCTATACCGCGAACCGCCGCTATGCCTCGTTCATCGGCACCACCAACGATCAGACGCCGCTCACCGATCCCTCGGGCTCACGGCGTTTCGTCTGTTGCCTGGTGGATGGCGATATCGACTTTGAGACGCCTGTGCCGCATGATCAGATCTTCGCCCAACTGGTGCAGGAGATCCGTCAGGGCGAGCGCTACTGGCTCAACAAAGAGGAGGAGCGCTCGCTGATGGAGCACAACCTGCAGTACCAGCGTCTGAACGGCCTCGGTGAGATGCTCATGGCCGTCGTCCAGAAACCTCGCAGCGACGAGGAAGGCGAGTGGCTATCTCTCAAAGACCTCTCCGCCCTTCTCAAGACTTTCTTCAAAGGTTACAAGGAAGACGAAGGCACCTTCCGCAAGATCGGCAACTACCTCAGCCGTCCGGAATACAAGTTTCAGAGCAAGCACACCAACGCTGGCGTCCTCTATTGGGTGATGCGCAAAGTGTAAATGAATAGGATTTATTCAGCAATTTTCCAGCCGTCGATCCGTCTGGTCTTCGTCGAGAAGTTGACACCTATTTTATATATATGACGGCCGTCGTGCTCGAAGGGCTTGGCGTATTGCTTGTCGTCAATCTGCTGTAGGGCCTCGTCTGCAGACTTGTCTAGTTTGAACTCAAGGATATAGATATAGTCTGATGTCTTGACGATCATGTCAATGCGGCCATCCGAAGTATGTCTCTCTAACTCAGTATAGAAACCTATCATCTTGAAGATGACCCACACGACATTCTGGAAATACAATTCTGCTTCGCCTACGACTTGATAATCCCCATCGGCAAAGAGCGATTCGAGCCTCTGCATGAATGCCTCCACCTTGCCAGCACGCAGTTCCTTCACAAAGTTGGCCACAAAGAGCTGACCCTGATCAGATTTCAACCGTGTATAATAAGGAATCAGAAAACGTGTGAAGCCTCGTTCCACTTCGAGATTGGGGAACCCCAGACGGTACATCTCGAACTCCTTGTCATAGCCCCTCAGGGTGAGATAGCCGCTCTGGTAGAGCATCGGTATGGGGCTCTGGTCAATGGTCTCGATGTTGCCGAGTACGTTGGCAGTTATCTCCTCTGTGCCTAAAATGGTCAGGGGATAGTTCGTCCGTTTGAGCTGCTCGATGAGGTATGATGGCGTACCGGTTTCAAACCAATAGTCCTTGAAGGCCTTGCTTGACAGCGCGTTCAGAAGACTGTATGGGTTATAAATTCCGACGGTGTCTGCCTCAAAGTGATAGCCGTCGTAGGTTTTCTTCAGCCTCTCATGTCGTTCACCTCAGCCATCTCTCCAACCTGACTGTCGAGGCAGGTTCTGATTTCTTTTTCCGTGATGCCGCATAGCTCCACATATCGACGATCCATCGTGATGTCTGTCAGATTGTTCAGGTCGCTGAATACGCTGACTTTCGAAAACTTTGTCACACCTGTAAAGAAGCCGAACTGCACATATTCGTCCATCGGCTTCAGTATACCGTAGAATGCCTTCAACTCACCTCGTATCTGAGACTGTAACTCTTTGTCGTCCAAAGACTGAAGCAGGGGCTTGTCATATTCATCTACAAGAACGACTACTTTACTGCCCGTTTTCTTGTAGAGGGCGATGATCAGGTTCATGAATCTGACAGATGGAGTATCGCCCATCACTTTTATTTCATATTGGCTGCTCCAGATGTCTATCGTGGCGTTGAGCACTTCTAATAGCACCTTTGCCGATGTATAGTTGGCTACATTCAGTGATAGTTTAAGCGTTGATTATTCCTTCCATTCTTTCTCCAATTGGTCAATTGCCAGACCTTTGAACAACTCCTTTCTCCCCTTGAAGTAGGCCTCCAAAGTAGAAATCAGCAGGCTCTTTCCGAAACGACGGGGACGGCTGAGGAAATAGTATGTGCCACCCTTTACGATATTGTAAACCATGGCGGTCTTGTCCATATACAAATAACCGTCATTTCTAATCTTCTCAAAGCTCTGAATACCTAAAGGATATTTCATATTTTTCCTATTTTGCCGCAAAGATAGTGCAAATCGACCGAAATACCAAAGAAAAAGCCATTTTTCTTTTTTCCCGAGGTGCAGCCTATCTTCGAGGACAGCTCAAAGTTAGATATAATCAAGGGATAGGTCATTGATTCTCAAACTGACCAATCACCAGATTCCATGACCTCAACCCTCTAACCTCATCCAACGAACAATAAAGTGAGGAATAAGACAACCATCGAAGCCAAGATAACAAGCATTGCAAGTAAAAAGGAATGAGATCTTTTGGCGGTCGATGAGACAGACACCGATTGTTGATTTCCTTTCATTTCCTTTTCTAACAGGATGGCATTACTGTTTGTTACAGTTTCATCACTAAGGCAATAATCATCATTGTCTTCCACTTCAACGTCAGAAATATGTACAAGAATGGCAGAATGATTATCCTTGTTGTGTTTGGTCTTCTCAATCAGAGTCTTACGCTTGATTTCGTCGGTTGTGTCTTCGGATAGTAAATCAACAAGCTCCTTGTCGTTCATTTCTTCGAGCATGCCATCCGAACAAAGCAGGAAATAATCACCTGGCTTGATATCAGTTGCGTGAGCAATATCTGCCTTGAAGGATTCTCCCATATTGGGCATGATAGCACGGGTGATGACATTCTTTTTATAGGTGGTCAGTTCGTCATAGCTGATCTCCCCTGCCAGAAATAGGTCGTATGCCAGTGAATGGTCACGGCTCTTATAAATAATAAGGTGTTCCGATGGACGGATATGATAGATGCGGCTGTCACCGATATGAGCCATCATGACACCTCCCTTGTGGAGACAGAGAAAAGTGAGAGTTGTGCCCATCTTTCTGAAAGAGTCACTGTCGTATTCATTGATTTTTTGGAAGACTTCATCAAGTGCAGAGTAGAATAGTTCATCAGTGAAGATTCCACCGTCCCAGTTTTTCTTTATATATTCGGGCAGTACCTGACAGACCAACTGGCTGGCGACTTCACCGTTTTCATGTCCTCCCATGCCGTCGCAAAGCACGAATAGGCGATCTTCCGATATCGTTTCATTCAACTTCGGAAAGATGGAATCTTCCTGATTGCTTCTACAGCCAAGTTCTTGAATAACCTGAGGCTGCAAGAGAGAGATTTTCATAAGTTCCTATTGTTGTCTATATCTCAATACTGTATCTCCAAGTTTGATATAATCCCCATCGTCAAGGACTATCTGATCGAAAGCAGAAAGCGGTTCATCGTTAACCATGACAGGTTTCTGCTCTATTTTTTCAGAAGTACGCAGATCACTGAGAACAGTTTTCACCTTACCACTCTTGAGCCTGATATTCTCCACCTGACAATGGAGTCGGCTCATGGCCTTGTCTGTAGTTTCTATACCGATACTGGCCGTGTGTTTGGAGTCCTTTCTTCCAATAGTGCTTTTCCCCTCCTGTAGGGCTATTCTCTGGCTATTACAGACCAGAATCCCCAATGATGCCTTACGGTCTTTTTTCTCAGCCAGAACGGTTTCCCCTTCATCAAAGTTCACATGAAGCAAAGCTTTGCACTTAGGATTTGGACAATTGATATCTCTGACAGCGACAAGGTTCGGATTCCCCACCTCAATCATCGCCCCACATTTGGGGCAAGTAATGTTTCTTGATTTCAGCATAATTCCTATTTCTTCTTTTTCCAGCTCATCACTGGCATGTTGTCATCAAACTTTCCCCACATCACGGGATGCTGCTTCTGACGTGACTGCTCTGCGACCCCCTTACTCACAAAAAGGAACAGCTCTCGAGCCGTAATCGTACGATCCTTATTGTTATCCGCTCCACCACGAAGACCACGTTCCAGATATCCAGTAAACAGACTGTTCTTCCATCCGAATTTCCGTTCCGCAGATGTTTCATTTGATCGAGAAGACAGGAAAAAGAGCACGTTGTCTGCTTTGTTCCCTCCATCGTCAACAGAATCTTCCTGACGAGCTTTACCAGCGAAACAAGCGTCTGCAAATACCATCTTCGTGTTGGCAAGACTCTTTGACATAATACTAGTCAGCTCCTTATACTTGAGCACACCATCATAACAGATAAAACATCCCGGAACGCCATGACCACTAAAGAAGAAGGTGATGGCATCGGCTGCTGAAGCCTTTGAGAACAACTCATTGGCTGTATTCTGGATAATGCTTACTTTGGCCTGCTCATTGGTATAAACCACGATCTCCGCATCGCCATTCTTCTCATACAATTCTTTCATCGTCATTGCATCAGTAGCACTCAGATGCAGGTCACTGTTCGTGCCAGGATAATCAGCTATACCAACACAGACCACATAGTTCTTAGCCTGCAGGTATAGCATACAGGCCAAGAACAAAGCAAATAGACAGATTAACCTCTTCATGTTAAATAGTCGTATTAGCATCATTCACATAATCCGGCATATCAGTGGCAATATCATTCTGATTAACCATTGCCACCTGATTTGAATCTTGGTTTACTTCCTCCATAGCCGATGCAAGGGCGAACTCGCCAACATTCAAATGATTCTCCCGAACATCGAAAGCTTCCTGACTTGTCAACACGCCATCTCCATTCCTGTCAGTAACGGCTACATCAAACTCATTGTCTGGCGCATTATCGACATCGATATAATATACATGCCTTTCCTCTCCATTCACATGAGCCGACACATGACCAGCTTGATAATCCTGTCCGTCTACCTGAACATTCGTAAAGCCGAGGAAATGAATATCACCATCCTCATGAGGTTCTTCTGGTTTTTGTGGCTCCTCTGGCTTAGGTTTGTTATCATCCTCAGGTTTATGTTTCACAGGTTCTTCAGGCTTAACATCATTTTGAGCAACATCACGGTGATGCCTGACGCGCCCTTCACCTGGCTGTACCTCTGGTTGAACCTGCTGTGCAAACTGGACTCTCTCTCCATCCGTCATATTGTTCCACTCTTCCAAACGGTAAGTGTTGTAGATGTTTCCATGCCAATGGAACACACCTCCAGGGCCTACGGCATTTCTGGCAGCTTCAAAGGCATCGCCAAAGGATAGGTTCTGATCCACCTCTGCCACTTTCAGTCCATTTGTAGCCACATGACTTGAAGGTTCTTCTTCCTTAGCCGGTCCTTCACCTTCACTCGTCCCATTTGTCAAGTCTTCATCTGGAGTTGCATTCGTTGCAAATGTCTCAGCTGCATACATCGCACCTGCCCCCATCAGAATACCTGTCACGCCACCAATGGTTACACTCTGCCAACCATTTTCATTCAGGTTAGTCTTTTTCTTCTCTTCCTTTGTCTGAATACTACCAGACACGAAGTTGGTCTCTTCATTCGTTGCCATAATCTTGAAGTTTTAAAGTTACTAAATCTTGTTATCTGTGGTGCAAAGATACAACTCAAAGCGGCAAATTCCAAGTTTTTAGAGCTATTCTACATGAAACACCCTGTTTCTCTTATGAAACGATCAAATAGCTTATGAAATGAATATTGCCTTGCAGTGCATACATCTACCCTGTTGCTTTAGCTGCTCATACTTCTGCAGAGGATAAAGCTTGCCACAGTTTGGGCACTTATATTTCTTCTCTGCTTCTTCTTGTATGCGGCTGTTCTCCAAAGGAATTTTCGAGGCCCATCTATATGAGAGGATGAAGAAAAGAGCTGAGATAGCTGCAGCAGATCCGTAAAGACAGAGATAGAGCGAGTTGTCTCGTCCGAAAACACCGCTTAGTGCCACAGCTGCCATCGTCAGTAGTCCTGTAGCAGAGCGGAGTGCATTGAACTTACGCTCTTTTATCTGGTTCTTAATCTGATTGCTCTTGAAATCTTTCCAAATTTGCTCCAATGACCTTATATCTGCAAATTTCGGCAGGACAGGGTCAAGGTAATCTTTCCAAGACAGTTCCCAACGTTCATTCCCGAGTTCTATCTTATCTCCTTGCTTTATCAACTTCTGCTCAATTCCCTTTCCGTTGACGTAAGTGTCATTCTCTACGTTCAGGTTCTTCAGGATCAGTTCACCCTTTTCCGTCACACTAATACACACATGCTCCCTGCTGACACTCTTGGGAACACACTCCTTCTCCCCAAACAACTGTGCCTGCTTACCATTGCTCATCCTCAGTTGCCCCGTCGTGGCATCTCTGCCGAATGTTAATTCTAATATCATTTTTATTTCATTTATTTGTTTTCACTAAAAGGAAGTGTCTCGTCCTCGCTTCGCTCGGACGAATAGATTGGCAAAGTGAAGATTTTTATTTGCATTTCTTTTTAATTACTTTTGCGACATTGTGAACTGACTTTGCTTTTTTGGCGGCTTTGGGCCGCCTTTTTTGCAAAGTCAGCCACAATGTCGAGTGTTTCTTATTACTCTTGAAGGAGAGAACTATAGGGCGAGGCGCAAGCCGAGGTAGGCGTACGCGCTGCCAGGCGAGTTGACGCTCCGGCCCGACACTCGGCAGTTCCTCGCGTCGTAGTCCCAACTGCCACCACGGATCACGCGATAAGAGCCTGAAGAAGGACCTGATGGATTCGTTTGGCTATTGCTGCTATAACTGCCATACCAGTCCGCACACCACTCCCAAACATTACCACTCATATCATACACTCCCAGTTCATTCGGCGATTTCTGACCTACGTCATGAGTTGTTTTGCCGCTATTGTTAGTATACCATGCTACACGATCCAAATTGTCACTGCCAGCATATTTATAGCCGATAGTCTTGTTGCCTCCTCTTGCAGCATACTCCCATTCAGCCTCTGTGGGTAGACGGAAGTGCTTACCCGTCATGGTATTGAGCTTACGGATAAACACCTGACAGTCATGCCAATTCACACTCTCTACAGGACGTTTGGATCCTTTGGAATATGAAGGATTTCCACCCATAACAGCTTGCCATTCTTCTTGTGTGACTTCATATTTCCCTATTGAAAACGAAGAAAGAGTTACCTGATGAGCAGGTTTCTCGTCACTCACTGCATCACTTCCCTGTTCAGAAGTAGCCCCCATCGTGAACGTACCGCCTTCGACATGAACCATATTATTAATAAGGTTCTGGATAATAGGCGACAGCTGATTCTCTTTCTTTTTCATCGTAAAATTAAAGGAGCGAGAACTTGAATTCACTTGTATTGACTGCGATAACGGCTCATAGCCATCTGCATCAAGCCTCACTGAGTGAGAACCTGTCTTCAGAAATCGAGACCCGCTTGCTGTTCCGTTATTATTTCCATCAATATATAACGTAGCAGAAGGAACATTGCTAATAAATGTCACATCGTATCCTGCTGCTTCAACGGGGTTCTGCTCTTGACGCTTCTCTGGTTTCTGATCGGTATCATTATCTTTTTTAGATGATTGATCTTTCTTCGGAGTCTTTTTCTTTTTGGGAGGTGTCGTATTCGTTGTCTGCTGTATTTTAACAGGCCTTCTTACTTGCCCCCCTGCTCCTTGGGCTGACGCGACGATTGGCAGAAACGCCATCAATACTCCAATAATTAGTTTCTTTCCCATATTTAGCAATGATTATTAATTCTTTCATCTTTATCAGGGCAGAAATGACGTTCTGTCTGAAGAATGCGGTGAGAACGCAAAAATTTATTTAAATCGTCCTCGCTTCGCTCGGACGAATAGATTGGCAAAGTGAAGATTTTTATTTGCATTTCTTTTTAATTACTTTTGCGACATTGTGAACTGACTTTGCTTTTTTGGCGGCTTTGGGCCGCCTTTTTTGCAAAGTCAGCCACAATGTCGAGTGTTTCTTATTATTCTTGAAGGAGAGAACTAAAGGGCGAGGCGCAAGCCGAGGGAGTTGAACGAGTAGCCAGGCGAGCGGTTGTCCCGGCGCGACACCCAGCAGTACCTCGCGTTGCTGCCCCAACTGCAACCACGGTACACGCGATAAGAGCCTGAAGAAGGACCAGATGGATTCGTTTGGCTATTGCTGCTATAACTGCCATACCAGTCCGCACACCACTCCCAAACATTACCACTCATATCATACACTCCCAATTCATTCGGCGATTTCTGACCTACGTCATGAGTTTTACTGCCGCTATTTTTATCATACCATGCTACACGATCCAAATTGTCACTGCCAGCATATTTATAGCCGATACTCTTGTTGCCTCCTCTTGCAGCATATTCCCATTCGGCCTCAGTAGGCAGACGGAAACGCTTACCCGTCATGGTATTGAGCTTTCGGATAAACTCCTGACAGTCATTCCAACTCACACTCTCTACAGGACGTTTGGATCCTTTGAAAGATGAAGGATCACCACCCATAACAGCTTGCCATTCTTCTTGTGTGACTTCATATTTCCCTATTGAAAACGAAGAAAGAGTTACCTGATGAGCAGGTTTCTCGTCTTTAAACGCATCACTCCCTTGCTCGGAAGTAGCCCCCATAGTGAACGTACCGCCTTCGACATGAACCATGTTATTGATCAGCCTCTGGATGATAACCTCACTCGAAGGCTTAGAAGGTCTCTGCTCATCAGGTTTGTTTTCCTGGTGTTTTTTCTCAGGTTTCTGTTCACTATCCTTCTTTGGAGTCTGCCTCTTCTTCTCAGGAGTCGTGCTTGTCGTCTGCTGTTTTTTTACAGGCCGTCTCACTTGCTCTCCAGGAAATTGGGCAAAAGCAATGATTGGCAAAAGAGCCATCAACAAAGCAATTAATAAATTCTTTCTCATACCTTTATTAGATTTTAGCCATAATCATCAAATCCTTCATTTTCTTCAGCGCATCTTTCGATATGGGCAGGTGAAAAGCGAAGTGCTTCATATCCGACAGTACTAAGCACTGCTTAGCCATATTCACATGATACACATAGTCAAGGTTCACGATAAACCGTTTACCTATTCTCATGAATCCCCTTGCCTCCTCTGCCAGCTGTGCCGTCAAGGCCTGCTCCGTCTGTGCCAGATTACACCCAAGCGTCGCTTTCAGGCTGTTCATCGAAACCACCCGGGTATAATTCCCATCCGCCTCGAAATAGACAATCCTCTCAGCGTCCATCCGCAGCAATCCATCGCGACTATTAAATAGTATTACCTTTTTCATATGAAGATTCTTTTCATCCCTAATATCTTTTCATTAGAGGTTATTCCCATTTTTATCATACCATGTTCCTTTATCAGGCTGGCCATTCTTGAAAGTACCGATGAAATAACTGCCGTCATCTTTAACAGTATAGCGACCTTCCGAGAAGCTGTTGTTGACGAATGTGCCCTCAAAAGTGTCACCGTTGTCATATTTGAAATAAGCATTCTTTCCTTCAAACTTACCATGTAGAAGCGGGCCGCGATAAATACGGCCATCAGTAAAGACAACTTCTCCAAAACCATGGGGATTTCGATTATCATCTACAGTTCCAGTATATTGACTAAGTCCAAGAGTTGAGTCAAAGAACATTTTCTCAACTTTCTTCAGTTCTTGAGATTCTTCCATCTTCTGTTCTACTTTTACAGAATCCTTGTCCTCAGATACAGAACCACCCTTTTGCCTGGTAGCAAAGAAGATGATACCAATGAACAGTGCTACACCTATAACAGCCAGTGGAATCCATTTCTTCCATTTAACATCAGTCATTTCCTTCTTAACATCAGCAGCATCTGGCATCCTTGTTTCTTCGTCTGAATCACTCGTGTCATCATGAGCTGCATCTTCGTAATATGGCATTTTCAGGAAATTCTGTACCTCTTTCACGGATTGCGGACGACCCTCTCTGTTTGGCTTCATCATCCATCGAATCAGATATTGCAGATTGCCACTCACAGGCGTAGGATAAACAAAAGCATTTTTCCCAAACATCTCCGACACCAAAGGCGGCTGATTCTTCGTCAAAAGATTATATAGTGTGGCTCCGAGCGCATAGAGATCAGTCCAAGGTCCGATTTGCGACATGTTTTGGTCTATCTGCTCTGGTGGTGCATAGCCCTGGGTATAACACATGGCAGTAGTCGTGGTGGTATAGCCTTCCGATGCACTCATCTGCTTACTGGCTCCAAAGTCTATCAACACGGCATTGCCATTTCCTTCTACCATGATATTGCCAGGTTTTAAATCCAGATGCCAAATACCTATTTCATGTACGGCTTCCAAAGCATCGAGCACTTGTGGCAAGATAGACAGAATTTCCTTCTCGTTTAACGCTTTGTCTGTCCGCTTCATGCGGTTTGAAAGGGATTCACCATCTACAAAATCCATCACATAATAGGATGTGCCATTTTCCTCGAACAGATCATGTACCTGAACAATATGCTTATTGCGCAGTTTGCGAAGACGGCGGGCTTCTTTCTTGAATTTCTCACGCTGTTGTTCGAACTGAGGGCGGTTTGTCTTGTTGCTGACGCTAATAGTTGTGTTATCACTATTACGCTCGTTGATGCCTTTCATGAAGAACTCCTTCATGGCAAACTGCTCCTCGAATTGAAGATTAGTAATGACGTATGTGTTGCCGAAACCTCCCGATGACAAATAGCGGTCTACACGATATTTGCCCGACTGAAGGAGCGTTTTTAAAGGCAGTAATAACTGTTGGTCAAATTGTTCGTTTTGCATATCAATAATATACCAACCAGCACCCAGATTTGGCAAGACTAGCTGTTTTTAGGTTCTCCTTAGTACACAAAAAAGCGAGGTGCTGTTTTCTTATCCGAAAACGTCTTTCTTATCACTAAGACCGCCCGCCGCCCATGGCTGGGCTAACTGAGCGATGGTGCAAAGATACGACAAATTTTTGAAACAAACAAGAAAAAGCCCGAAAACTTACAAAAAGTCTTCGGGTGTAAAACGGGCACTGCGTTATTATTGAAATTATCGGATTTATGATGATCGAGTTTATGATTATCATATTTTCGATAAAATGTTTGCCTGTATGGAAATAAATGCTTATATTTGCAGCGGCTAAAGCAAACTGGAGCATAGGAACGGAGCCAAACTGGCATAATCATTGGTAAACAGTAAATAGAAGAAGATATGGAACAGACAAAATGCTTGATTATTGGCAGCGGGCCTGCGGGCTATACGGCTGCCATCTATGCCGGACGTGCGAACCTCAGTCCGATTGAATACTGTGGGTTGCAGCCAGGCGGTCAACTCACGCAGACCACAGAGGTCGAGAACTTCCCCGGCTATCCCCAGGGGGTGGATGCCAACCAGATGATGATGGAGATCCGTGAGCAGGCTGAACGCTTCGGGGCCGACATCCGTGACGGTGAGATTGTGAAGGTGGACTTCTCGAAGGCGCCCTACGTCTGCACGGCTGATGACGGCAGGGAGATTGCTGCCGATACGGTCATCATAGCCACTGGCTCTTCTGCCAAATACCTCGGCCTCGACGACGAACGCAAGTACAATGGTCAGGGTGTCTCGGCCTGTGCAACCTGCGACGGCTTCTTCTATCGCAAGAAGACGGTGGCCGTCGTCGGTGGTGGCGATACGGCCTGCGAGGATGCCCTCTATCTCTCTGGTCTGGCCAAGAAGGTGTATATGATTGTCAGAAAACCCTACCTCCGTGCCTCTCAGGTGATGCAGCAGCGGGTGATGGAGCGGGAGAACATCGAGATACTCTTCGAACATAACACGCTGGGCCTCTTTGGAGAGAACGGTGTGGAAGGTGCCCATCTGGTGAAGCGCAAGGGCGAACCCGACGAGGAACTGGTGGACATCGCCATCGACGGCTTCTTCCTGGCTATCGGCCATACACCTAATACTAAGATCTTCCGCGACTGGCTGGAGACAGACGAGGTGGGCTATTTCAAGAAGATCAATGGCACGCCTGAGACTAAGATTCCTGGTGTGTTCGTGGCTGGCGACTGTGCCGATCCTGTGTTCCGTCAGGCCGTGGTGGCCGCTGGCAGTGGCTGTCAGGCTGCCATCCTTGCAGAGCGCTATCTATTGGGAAGGTAAGTTTTAATACATGCTATATGAAAAAGGGATTGAATCAGATTGTACGCTGGGTCTCCACGAAGGGACTGGTGTGGCTCGGCTTCGGAGCGACGCCCTTCATCTTCATGGCCTGCTATGGGGCAGTGCCTACGAACTACCACGAGACAGGCTTTGCTGAAGAGGTGGTAGACTCGAATGTTGTCGATTCGCTGGATGTGGCCGAGGAGGCTGTGGAGGAGTCGGCAGAGGCTAACGAGGAGATTTAGACCTTCATGAGATCGCTCATCACCATGTCGCTGACGAAAAGTCCGCGGCGGGTGAGGCGTAATCGCTGGGATGGGGTCGGGGATGGCAAATCCCCGACAGCAGAGGATGGCAAATCCACGAAAGCTGGTTCTGTAGCGGAATAGATTTCCAACAGCCCGTCGTCCAAGTAGCGGCGGGCATTTTTCATGCAGTAATCCCTGTGTGCTTTTGAGAGCGTATCAAGATTGATACCCTCGCAAGTTCGCAGGCCGACGGTGACGGTATCGTTGTAGCGGGTGTCGTCGTCAAGGAGTTCTTCCTCGAACAGCCGCTCACCGTGTTCGATACCCTCCATATAAGCATTGATGTCGGCCACGTTCCACGAGCGGCTTCTGATGTCGTAGGAATGGGCTGCCGCCCCTAAGCCGATATAGGGGGTGCCGTTCCAGTAATTGGAGTTATGCCGTGAACGGAAGCCCTTCTTGGCAAAATTCGAGATCTCATAATGTTCGTAGCCAGCAGCCGTCAGACGGTCAATAAGGGTATAGTACATCTGGCGCTCGGTTTCTTCAGTCGGTGGTGCGGGGGTACGTGGGTTCGGTGGCGCGAGATTACTACCTGCGTCTGGACTATTCTCGTACTCCCGTACCTCCGTACCTCCGTACCTCCGATACAACTGATGGAGTGGCGTCCCTTCCTCGATCATCAGACAGTAGGCAGAGATATGCTCTACATTGAGGGAAAGGGCTGTATCGATGTCTGATTCCCAGTCTGACAGGCTCTCACCAGGAAAGCCGTACATCAGGTCGATGCTGAGATTTCGTATGCCGGCAGATCGGAGAATTGAGACAGCCTCGATGGCCTGACGGGCGGTGTGTCGGCGGCGGAGGAACTGCAGACGCTGGTCATCAAAGGTCTGCACACCCATCGAAACACGGTTGATGGGCAGTTGTGATAACATCGCGGCAAACTCAACGGTTACATCGTCCGGATTGACCTCGATGGTCACTTCTGTGGTGAGAGGTAAGAGATGAGAGGAAAGAGATGTGTCTAAAGGGTGAGCATATACCTTATTAATATATATAAAGAGTTGGCGGAGTTGTGGGATGGTCAGTTGTGATGGCGTGCCACCACCGATATATACCGTTTCTATATCTATTCTCTCACCTCTCACCTCTCTCCACTCTCCTCTGATCTCCATCTCCCGGCAAAGGGCGTCGACATACCTCTGGCGTAGGTCGAGGGCGGTCGTCGAATAAAAGCCACAATAGATGCATCTGCTCCTGCAGAATGGAATATGAATGTATAAACTTACCATTTTGGGCGCAAAATTACTAATTTAGTTTAATATTTGAAAGAATTTCTTGGCTATTTATTGAAAAATGTCTACCTTAGTGCCCGCTTTACAAGAATATTCATCTAAAACCTAAATGATATGAAGATCTATCAAACAAACGAAATCAAGAACATCGCCCTGCTTGGCAGTGCGGGTAGCGGCAAGACGACTCTTGCCGAAGCAATGGTCTACGAGGCTGGCATCATCAAGCGCCGCGGTACCGTAGAGGGTAAGAACACGATGAGCGACTACTTCCCTGTGGAACAGGAGTACGGCTACAGCGTGTTCTCTACTGTTTTTCATGTAGAGTGGAACAACAAGAAACTGAACATCATCGACTGTCCGGGTTCTGACGACTTCGTGGGAGGTGCCATCACCGCCCTGAACGTGACAGACCAGGCCGTGCTGCTCATCAATGGTCAGTATGGTCCTGAGGTGGGTACGATGAACGCTTTCCGCAATACGGAGAAACTGAAGAAGCCCGTCATCTTCCTGGTGAACCAGTTGGATCGCGACAACTGCGACTTCGACCAGATCCTCAACCAGTTGAAGGAGGTCTATGGCCCGAACTGCGTCCCCGTGCAGTATCCTATCGCTACAGGTGCCGGCTTCAACAGCGTGATCGACGTGCTGCTGATGAAGAAATACTCTTGGAAGCCCGAGGGTGGTGCTCCTATCATTGAGGATATCCCTGCTGATCAGTTGGATAAGGCCAAGGAGATGAAGGCTGCCCTCGTGGAGGCTGCCGCCGCTGGCGACGACACACTGATGGAGAAGTTCTTCGAGACCGAAGACCTCTCAGAAGACGAGATGCGTGAAGGTATCCGCAAGGGCCTCGTCACCCGTTCCATCTTCCCCGTGTTCTGTGTCTGCGCCGGTCGCGACATGGGTGTCCGTCGTCTGATGGAGTTCCTTGGCAATGTGGTTCCTTTCGTCAGCGAGATGCCTGTCATCAAGAATGCTGCTGGTCAGGAAGTGCCTGCCGACGCGGCTGCTCCCACATCACTCTATTTCTTCAAGACAGGTGTCGAGCCTCATATCGGTGAGGTGAGTTACTTCAAGGTGATGAGTGGTACTGTGAAGAGTGGTGACGACCTGACGAACGCCGATCGTGGTTCTAAGGAGCGTATTGGTACACTGTATGCCTGTGCTGGTGCCAACCGTATCCAGGTTGACGAACTGCGTGCCGGCGACATTGGCTGTACCGTGAAACTGAAGGATGTGAAGACGGGCAACACCCTCAACGGCAAGGACTGTGAGAACAAGTTCGACTTCATCAAGTATCCTAACTCCAAGTTCTCTCGTGCCATCAAGGCCGTCAACGAGTCTGAGACCGAGAAGATGATGGCTGCCCTGCAGAAGATGCGTCAGGAGGATCCCACATGGGTGGTTGAGCAGTCGAAGGAACTTCGTCAGATCATCGTTCACGGACAGGGTGAGTTCCATCTGCGTACCCTGAAGTGGCGTATGGAGAACAACGAGAAGATTCAGATTGAATATATCGAGCCGAAGATCCCGTATCGTGAGACCATCACGAAGATGGCCCGTGCCGACTACCGTCATAAGAAGCAGTCGGGTGGTGCTGGTCAGTTCGGTGAGGTACACCTCATCCTGGAGCCTTATACCGAGGGTATGCCTGATCCCACATCGTTCAAGATCAACGGTCAGGAGTTCAAAATGAACATCAAGGGTAAGGAAGAGATCGACCTGGAGTGGGGCGGAAAACTCGTCTTCATCAACAGCGTCGTTGGTGGTGCTATCGACCTCCGCTTCATGCCTGCCATCCTCAAGGGTATCATGGAGCGCATGGAGCAGGGTCCGTTGACAGGTTCTTATGCCCGTGACGTCCGTGTCATCGTCTACGATGGTAAGATGCACCCTGTTGACTCCAACGAACTCTCGTTCATGCTGGCAGCCCGTAACGCCTTCTCCGCAGCCTTCAAGGAGGCCGGTCCGAAGGTGCTCGAGCCCATCTATGACCTCGAAGTGCTCGTTCCCGGCGATTACATGGGTGATGTGATGAGCGACCTCCAGGGCCGCCGCGCCATCATCATGGGTATGGACTCTGAGGCCGGCTATCAGAAACTGTCTGCCAAGATTCCTCTGAAGGAGTTGGCCAGTTACTCTATTGCCCTCTCGTCTCTGACGGGTGGCCGTGCATCGTTCACCACGAAGTTCTCGAGTTACGAACTTGTGCCGAACGACATCCAGCAGGCACTGATCAAGCAGCACGAGGAGGAGATGAAGGAAGAAGACTAATACTGACTTCTAAATATAACCAAAAACGGGATGGCGGAGCAGAGTCTCTGCCATCCTTTTTTTGAAATAGATGAAGTTTTCACCTTACTTAATCAACCCATGCTGACCGTTGTCTAGGAATACAATACCAGCCTTTAGAGCCTTCCAACATAGTAAGGGATGCTTAGTACGACAGTAAGGGATGCCTGTTTAGGGGGTATAACAGGCATCTTAACGACCCTTGGAAGGCATCTTTAAGTGGATGATAATTAAATTGGTGCAATTATAACATATAATCTATGTTAATATTGTGAAATATCACGATATTTATTAACATAATCGTGGCTTCCTTTTAAGAATTCCATTATCTTTGCACCTAGAATAAGACAAATCAATGAAGAAAAGTACGATTTGGATCATAGCGACCATCATGGGACTCTCATTCCTGGGACTTCTCATCTTGCAGATCTCCTATATTGAGGAGATGGCGAAGATGAAGAAGGAGCAGTTCGACGAGTCTGTGTATCGCAGTCTCTATCAGGTTTCCCGTAATCTGGAGATGAACGAGACGCAGCGCTACCTCATGAAGGATGTTCAACAGACGGAGCGGAAAGCCTTCAAACAGGATTCTGTGACGGTCGACGGTCTTGACGGCACGGTACGTCAGAGTCATCAGTTCGCTGTGGCAGCCGATGACGGCACGGTCTATAGTTCCTTTGAACTGAAGACGTTCGCCATCAAGCCAGCCAACGTACCCAAGGCCATGATCCTGCGGACAGACAAGAACTCCATCTCCGAGGCCTCGAAATCGTTGCAGGAGATAGTGCGTAACCGTTATGTCTACCAGAAGGCATTGCTCGACGAGGTGGTCTACAAGATGCTCTATACTGCCAGCGACAAGCCTCTGAAAGAGCGTATCAATTTCAAAGTGCTCGATCGTGATATCAAGGTAGAACTGATGAACAACGGTATCAACATCCCTTACCACTTCCGTGTGGAGACGGCCGATGGGCGTGAAGTTTACCGTTGTCCTGACTACAGCGAGGAAGGTGAGGAGTACACCTACAAGCAGACGCTCTTCAACAACGACCCGTCGCCGAAGATGGGCGTGGTGAAGATCCACTTCCCTAACATGAGTGCCTACATCTTCTCCAGTGTGCGGTTCATGATTCCAGCCGTCGTCTTTACGGTTGTGCTGCTCATCACCTTCATCTTCACCATTTATATCATCTTCCGCCAGAAGCGCTATACGGAGATCAAGAATGACTTCATCAACAATATGACCCACGAACTGAAGACGCCTATCAGCAGTATCTCGCTGGCCGCACAGATGCTCAACGACGATGCTGTGAATAAGACGCCTGCGATGCTGAAACATCTGGGTGGTGTGGTCAATGATGAGTCGAAACGCCTGCGCTTCCTCGTGGAGAAGGTGCTGCAGATGTCGATGTTCGACAAACAGAGTGTGTCGTTCAAGAAGAAGGAACTCGACCTCAACGAGTTGCTGGAGAACATCGCCTCGACCTTCTCGCTGCGAGTGGAGCATACGGGTGGTCATATCTATACGGAAATAGAGGCTGTCGACTCGGCTATCTTCGTCGATGAGGTCCACTTCCAGAATGCCATCACCAACCTCATGGACAATGCCGTGAAGTATCGTAAGCCAGACCAGCCGCTCGATCTCTATATCCGTACCTGGAACGAGAAGGAACGTCTCTGCTTCAGCATCCGCGATACGGGTCAGGGCATCAAGAAGGAGAACGTGAAGAAGATCTTCGAGAAGTTCTACCGAGTGCATACTGGCAATGTCCACGACGTAAAGGGTTTCGGTCTCGGCCTGGCCTACGTGAAGAAAATCATCAACCTCCACGAGGGTGAGATTAAGTGTGAGAGCGAATTCGGAAAAGGTACGACCTTTACCGTCTCACTGCCGGTATTGAAAGAAACATCATAGTATTAACAAATTAAATAAAAGGAATTATGGACGACAAAATGAAAATCTTGCTTTGCGAGGACGACGAGAACCTCGGAATGCTGCTCCGCGAGTATTTACAGGCCAAAGGCTATGTGGCAGAACTCTGTGCCGACGGCGAGGCAGGCTTCAAGGCCTTCCTCAAGACCAAGTTCGACATCTGCGTGCTCGATGTGATGATGCCTAAGAAGGACGGCTTCACGCTGGCTCAGGAGATCCGTGCTGCCAGTCCCGATGTGCCCATCATCTTCCTCACCGCCAAGACCCTGAAGGATGATATCCTCGAAGGCTTCAAACTCGGTGCCGACGACTACATCACCAAGCCTTTCTCTATGGAAGAACTTGTGCTGCGTATCGAGGCTATCATGCGCCGTACCAAGGGTAAGAAGTCGAAGGAGTCGACCGTTTACCACATCGGCAGTTTCACCTTCGACACCCAGAAGCAACTGCTCTCTATCGGCGACACCCAGACGAAACTCACCACGAAGGAGAACGAACTGCTCGCCCTGCTCTGCTCTCACTCCAACGAGATCCTGCAGCGCGACTTCGCCCTGAAGACCATCTGGATCGACGATAACTACTTCAATGCCCGTTCGATGGATGTCTACATCACCAAACTGCGCAAGCACCTGAAGGCTGATCCGCAGATCGAGATCATCAATATCCACGGCAAGGGCTACAAACTCATCACGCCAGAGGAGGAGTAGTTTATAGTTTATTGTTTATAGTTTATAGATGATTACTATGAAGCAGTATATAGGGATTGCGCTGGTGGTTGCCGGCGCACTCCTTTTGATAGTGAGTTACATCGCAGGATGGACCTCCTCTAACCTCGTGTTGCTCACAGGGCTGATACTCATCATCTTAGGTGTCGTTTGGCACGTAAAACGCATAAAATCTGCGGAGAAGTATTAAATAATATTAAAAGTAACCGTCTGTAAACCGTAAACTGTCAACCGTAAACTAAAAAATTCGTACCTTTGCACCCGCTTTTCGAAGCACATTATTAATTATTATTTATTTAAGAAGTATGAATCAATACGAAACCGTTTTCATTTTAACTCCCGTTTTGTCTGATGAACAGATGAAGGAAACGGCCGCAAAATTCAAGAAGGTCCTCACCGACAAGGGTGCAGAGATCATTAATGAAGAGGCCTGGGGATTGAAGAAGATGGCTTATGCTATTCAGAAGAAGTCTACAGGTTTCTACTGCCTCGTAGAGTTCAAAGCAGAGCCAGAAGTGATCAAAGTGCTGGAGACCGCTTTCCGTCGTGACGAGAAGGTCATCCGTTTCCAGACCGTCAAGCTCGACAAGTATGCCGTAGAGTATGCTGAGAAGCGTCGTAACAAACTTGGTAAAAAAGAGGAGGCTTAATTATGGCAGAGCAAAGTGAAATCCGTTATCTGAACGCTCCCACTATCGACACGAAGCGTAAGAAGTACTGCCGTTTCAAGAAGAGCGGTATCAAGTACATCGACTACAAAGATCCCGAGTTCCTGAAGAAGTTCCTCAACGAGCAGGGTAAGATTCTGCCCCGCCGCATCACTGGAACATCTCTGAAGTACCAGCGTCGCGTGGCTCAGGCCGTGAAGCGTGCCCGCCAGATTGCGCTGCTGCCTTATGTAACTGACATGATGAAGTAATTAAGGAGGACGCAAGATTATGGAAATTATACTGAAAGAAGATATTATCGGTCTGGGTTTCAAGAACGATATCGTGAACGTTAAGTCTGGCTATGGCCGTAACTACCTCATCCCTCAGGGAAAAGGTGTGATCGCCAGCCCGATGGCCAAGAAGATTCTCGCTGAGAACCTGAAGCAGCAGGCTCACAAGATTGCTGCCCAGAAGGCTGCCGCCGAGCAGAAGGCCGCACAACTTGAGGGCGTTGCTCTCGAGATTGCCGCTAAGGTCAGCGCCACAGGTCAACTCTACGGTTCTGTAGGTGCCGCTCAGGTGGCCGACGAACTCGTGAAGTTGGGCAAGGATGTCGATCGTAAGATCATCACCATGAAGGATGCCAAGAAACTGGGCGACTACGTGGCTCTCGTACACTTCCACAAGGAGGTGACCGTCGAGATTCCCGTGAAGGTTGTGGCTGAGAATGCTGCTGAGTTGAAGGCTGCTGCCGAGGCCGAGGAGGCTATCAAGGCTGCTGCTGAGGCTCGTACCGCTGCTGCCAAGGCTGCCGCTGAGGCTAATGAGGCTGAGGCAGAGGTTGAGGCTGCTCCTGCAGAGGAAGAGGCTCCCGCAGAGGCTTAATTCGAAAAATCAAGTAAACAATTAATATTTAATCACTGCTGTAAGGCATCATTATTTATTATTACAACAGCGTCCCGAGGGCTCCGGTCTTCGGGATTTTTTATTCAAGAAGATATGAAAACAATTGGATTATTCAGACATCAGACAAGTTTGAAAGGGCTGTTAGCCCTTGCCATCAGCAGTATCGCGCTGCTGACATCGTGAAGCAAAGAAGACAACACCGTCACTCCAAGTCCCGATCCGCAGACTATTCAACTGAATGGCACGTGGTACTGCGTCTATGATGGTTATCCTCTTACCAGATGTGAAAGCGGTCGGCTGGCCAATGGGGTCGGGTGTTGTCTTCTCTTTTTAGAGATAGAACATAAGAAAGGCCGCAGAACTCACGTCCAACGGCCTTTTTCTCTCAATTGTTCGTTGAATTACTGAACAGAGTCAGCAGCAACGCTATCAACAGCAACGCTGTCAACTACGCTATCAACAACCTCAGCGATAGAGTCTACAGCCTCCTCAACAGGAGCCTGAGCCTTGTTACCACAAGATGCGAAAGAGATAGCAGCAACTGCTACGAACATAAATACTAATTTTTTCATTTTTCTAATGCTTTTTAAATCTGTAAAACAATCATTTGTTTATTAAAACGCTGCAAAGTTACGCATATTTTTAATACGGCGTATCATTTTTTTCGATTTTTTTTTGGTCTTTTTTGTAACTTTTTAGCAAGGTACTGATAATCAGTAAGATACGAAATGTTAAATTTTAGTGTATTTTTGCCCTTTAATGGAAATTTGACTAAAATTGATGAAAATAGAGAAAATTTGTGTACCTTTGTGCCCGATAACAGAAAGCATTTTTTGTTTATAGTTTAGAAGTTTATAGTTTATAGATGATTACATATCGCGCATGATCAATTCTTCGGCGTTCCAAGGAAAAAAAGCAGCGTATTACACGTTGGGCTGTAAGTTGAACTTCTCTGAGACCTCCACCTTCGGGAAGATGCTTCAGGAGATGGGCGTGAGCACGGCCGAGAAGGGCGAGCGAGCCGACATCTGCCTGATCAATACCTGCTCGGTGACGGAAGTGGCCGACCATAAGTGCCGACAGGCCATCCACCGGATGGTGAGGCAACACCCTGGGGCGTTCGTGGTGGTGACGGGATGCTATGCGCAACTTGAAGCCGAGAAGGTGGCTGGGATAGACGGCGTGGACCTGGTGCTTGGTTCCGACGAGAAGGCGCAGTTGATTCAATTCTTGAGCGAGAAATTGGATCAGAGAGATGAGCGTGCTACACCTTATTATATTAAGAAGACGAAGGACATCAAGTCGTTTGCGCCGAGTTGTTCTCGTGGCAATAGAACCAGATATTTCCTGAAGGTACAGGACGGCTGCGACTATTTCTGCACCTACTGCACGATACCATACGCCCGTGGCTTCTCGCGCAATCCGACCATCGCCTCACTGGTGGCACAGGCCGAAGAGGCTTCTCAGGAGGGAGGCAAGGAGATCGTGCTGACGGGAGTGAACATCGGCGATTTCGGCAAGACGACAGGCGAGAGGTTCATCGACCTGGTGCAGGCGCTCGACAGGGTGGAGGGCATCAGCCGCTACAGGATCAGTTCGCTGGAGCCAGACCTCTTGTCGGACGAGTTGATCGCCTTCTGTGCGCAGAGCCGGGCGTTCATGCCCCATTTCCATATCCCTCTGCAGAGTGGCAGCGACACCGTGCTGAAACTGATGCATAGGCATTATGACGCCCAGTTGTTTGCTGACAAGATCCACCGTATCAAGGCGCTGATGCCTGATGCTTTCATTGGTGTCGACGTGATGGTGGGCTGTCGTGGTGAGACGCCGGAGTGCTTTGAGGAGACATTCGAATTCCTTCATGGGCTGGATGTGACGCAGTTGCACGTGTTCCCTTATTCTGAGCGCCCTGGTACATCGGCCCTGAAGATTCCCTATGTGGTGAGCGATCAGGACAAGAAACAGCGCTCGAAGCGGCTGCTCGACCTGTCGGACCAGAAGACGGAAGCGTTTTATCGTCAGCATATCGGCCAGGAGGCAGAGGTGCTTTTTGAGAAGGCTCCGAAGGGCAGGGCGATGCATGGGTTTACCAGAAACTATATTCGTGTGGAATTGTCGGCCAAGGATGCCGACCCTGCACTCGACAACCAACTGGTGAAGGTACGCCTGGGCGAACTGACGCACGACAAGCAGGCGCTGAGGGCTTGTTTATAGTTTAATGTTTATAGTTTATAGATGATTACTCTGTTGGTATTATAATAATAAGGAACGCGCGTGTGAATGGATAAGAAGGTGGCAATCGTGATTCTGAACTGGAACGGGGAGAAGATGCTCAAGGAGTATCTGCCCTCTGTGATTCAGTATTCGAGAGACGAGGCAACGGTGTATGTGGCTGACAATGCCTCGGCAGACGGCTCGTTGGCGCTGCTCAGACAACATTTCCCAGAGGTGAAACTGATTGTGCTCGACAAGAACTGGGGTTTTGCCGAAGGCTACAACAAGGCCCTGCAGCAGATAGAGGCAGAATACTATCTGTTGCTGAACTCCGATATCGAGGTGACCCACCACTGGCTGACGCCTATGATCGAGTACCTGGACAGCCATCCCGATGTGGCAGCCTGCCAGCCTAAACTGCTATCCATCTTCGACCGCGACCATTTCGAATATGCAGGGGCGAGTGGGGGATTCCTTGACAGGTACGGCTACCCCTTCTGTCGTGGACGTATCTTCGAGACGGTGGAGGCAGATAATGGCCAGTATGACTATCAGTCGGACTGCCTCTGGGCGACAGGTGCTGCGCTGATGATCCGTTCGAAGGACTATTGGAGTGTGGACGGTCTCGACGGGCGCTTCTTTGCCCACAACGAGGAGATAGACCTCTGCTGGCGACTGCGTATCCGCGGGCGGCGGGTGGTATGTCTGCCAGAGAGTTATGTCTATCATGTGGGGGGAGGCACCCTGCCGAAGTCGAATCCCATGAAGACCTTCCTCAATTTCCGTAATAATCTGACGATGCTCTACAAGTGCCTGCCTGAGGAGGATCTGAAGCCCGTGATGCGCTGGCGCTGGCTCCTCGACTATCTGGCTGCCTGGGAGATGCTCATCCTGAAGCGCAACGTGGGCGACTTCAAGGCTGTGTATCGGGCCCGTCGGGCTTTCAAGCGCTGGAAGAAGGATTTTGCAGACGATCGTCGCCGGATACAGGCTGGGCGTGTAGCAAAAATAATACCAGAGCAAAGGTCGTTCTCCTTGCTCTGGCAGTACTATGTGAAAGGGCGCAAACTGTTCAGTACCTTACCAGAATAGGCTTCAGGACCTCTTGCTTCCACTCTTCCAGAAACTCAAACCATTCCTTTGCAGAATGATAGCCAAACGTCTCGTTATCAGACGTATATGTAACTTTGTAGTTTAGATGATTATTGTCGGTGGCTACGACAAAAGCGTAATTGTCTTTATTGGCAGGCTCCTCACTCTTGATATATTTCTGTGGGATGCAGACTGCCAACCCTACTGTTTCGCGCTTCCAGTTGATGGTGTCGCTGGAGGGATAGTCGGTACCCCAGCAGGCACGCAGACCTTTCTTGTCAGAGAACTCCTCTGAACCCTTGACATTGATGATGCCAGTGGAGAACAGACGGTCGCTGACATTCTTATTGAAGTATACATCGACATCAGTATCGCGATGGCCTGCATACTGGGTGTAGCGGATGGTCATGTTGACTCCCTGCCAACCACGGTCGAAGAGTTCGACGATGGTGCGTAACGGACCATAGGAAATGATGCGCTGGGTACGGCTTCTGACAGGATCGATCATCGTGGGCTGCTGCCCATCCCAGCCTCGGAAGGCGCCCAGACCGAAGGTGTTACCTACCCAGAGCACATCGTCGCCATAGCCCTCGGCCTTCTGCTCCTTCGAGGTGTAGAATTGCGTGGCCTCAAGTTCGAGGCGTTTTTGGAACTTACCGTAGAGGTCGAGTGTTTGGCGCTTGTCGAAATAGATGCGGATGCCGTTGAGTTCGCTCTCGAAGTCTACGCCGTGATGGTGTTGTATGTGGTAGGAGTCGGCACAGTCGCCACGGGCAGTGATAGACTCGATGAAGTTGTTGTGCTTGTTTTTCACTTTTACCTTGTCGTTGCGTAAAAGCATGTCCGCATAGACACGGGCTGGGTAGGAACGAGGCTCTCCCTCAGACAGGAGCGTCACCTCGTACGGCTTCGTTTCTTTGCCTTCGAGGTCTGCCAGGAAACAGAGTTCGTCGAATGTTTCGTCTTGGTCGAGATCGTCGAGTTGACAGGGGATTTCCTGGCCGTTGGTGGTGACGAGGGCTGAGCGGATGTCGCCATACGGCGCAAGACTGATGACGACAGGCTGGTCTGTACGGACGGTCGCCAAGGGGTTGGAGACGCTGACTGTAAATGTCTGCTGCTGTGCCTCGGCTCCCAAGGCGAGGGCTGCCAGCATGAGGGGGATAAGTCGTTTCTTCATATCATCTGTTTTAGTAGGCTACAAAAATAAGCAAAAAGGCTGAAATACGTGTCTGAATTTTACACAAATAAACAAAAGTGTGCAGTTTTGGCGCTTATTTTTAAAATAATTAGGTTAAAATTTGGTTTTGTGAATAATTTTTAGTAAATTTGCACGGTCTTTTAACAAATAGATAACATTTGAAAGCATTTCGCTGTGCGTAAGATATATTATCTGGTGTTTGTCATAATGCTTGGGTGCATTAGTTGTGAATGGCAATTCAAGATGTCCGATAAAGTGGACGAGACCGTTGCCGTTGACCGCTATGACCGTATCCAGACCCTTTATCTGACAACAGGCGACTTTTCTGCCTTGCAGCAGATGAACACGGTCTTCCCCATGCAGACCAGGACGCTGATCGAAGATGTGCTGCACATCGGTAAGGTCAATGATCCGGAGATCAACAAGACCTTTCTGCGATTCTATCAGGACACCACCTTACAGGTGCTCATCGCAGAGACGCAGCAGCAATATGCCAGCATGGAAGATATCAATGATCAGTTGACGCATGCCTTCCGTTACCTTCGAAAGCATATCCCTAACCTCGACATGCCTGAGGTGTATGCCCAGATCGGCTCGCTAGACCAGAGCGTCATCGTAGGCAACAACACCATTGGCATCTGTCTCGACAAGTATCTTGGAAAGGATTTCCCATTGTACAGGAAGCCAGAATATGGCTATTCTGAGGAACAACTCCAGATGATGGACAGAATGTATATCGTGCCAGACTGTGTCGGCTTCTATCTGTTGAGTCTCTATCCCATGCCGTTCGACAGCGGTGTGACGCAGCAGGAGCGGGATATATACATCGGAAAGATACAATGGGTGGTCAATGAGGCGATGGGCAAGAAGGTCTTTGCGACAAAATACACGGATATGGCGGACCGCTATATGAAACGCAATAAGAACGCCACTGTTGACCAATTGCTTAGGAACAACAACTTTTCGGATTTCAATTAATGGATAATATATGATGACCAGACTTAGAGCATTCTGTCTTTCTGGGATTTTGTGCCTTGCCAGTTCGTCGCTTTTCGCAGGTGGGCTGTTGAACCTGAAAGATATCGTCAGAGGAGAGTTTTCGCAGAAGAGGATGACAGCCGTCCGCCCCATGGCAGATGGAGTGACCTATTCACAGATTAGTGCCGACGGGAAGCAGATTGTCTGTTATTCCTTCCGGACAGGCATGCAGGAGAGCGTGCTCTTCGATGCAGCCACAGCCAGAGGGGGACAGGTGAACAGGGTGGACGACTACATCGTGAGTCCTGACGGTCGACGGATCCTCATCCAGACGCAGACGAAGCCCATCTATCGTCGTTCGTTTACTGCCGTCTACTATATCTATGACATCAGGAACAACAAACTTACCCCTCTGAGCGATGGCGGACCACAACAGACACCAGTTTTTTCGCCAGATGGCAATCAGATTGCTTTCGTCAGAGACAACAATATCTGGCTGGTGAAGTTGCTCTATGACAACGCAGAGAGTCAGGTGACAAAGGACGGAAAGTTCAACGAGGTGCTCAATGGCATCCCTGACTGGGTGTATGAGGAGGAGTTCTCCACAAACTCGTCGATGGTGTTCTCTGCCGACTCGAAACAGATTGTCTGGATACGCTATGATGAGACGGACGTGAAGCAGTACTCCCTGCAGTTGTATAAGGGGCTGGCGCCTGAGATGACGGACTATGCTGAATATCCCGGGGACTATACGTATAAGTATCCTGTGCCTGGTCAGGTGAACTCGAAGGTCAGCGTGCACAGTTTCGACATCAAGTCGCACCAGACGCGGCGTATCGAGTTGCCATTGGATGCAGATGGCTATATCCCTCGTATCAAGGCCACCAGTGATCCCACGAAGATTGCCATCTTCACACTCAATCGCCATCAGGATGTGCTGAGGGTCTATATGGCCAATCCGTTGTCGACCGTCTGTCAACTCGCTATCGAGGACAAGGTGGACAAGTATGTGAAGGAAGAAACGTTCGAGGAGGTCCAGATTACAGAAAAGCATATCCTCTTGCCCAGCGAGCGTGACGGATATAATCATCTGTATCTCTATAACCTGAACGGCCAGTTGCTTCGTCAGATTGTGAAAGACAAGTATGTGGTGCAACATGTCTATGGCTTCGATGAACAGACGGGTGATGTATACTTTGCTGCCAATCCCAGCGGCCCGACAGACCAGCAGGTGATGGTGGCTCATGCCAATGGCAAGACTGAGGTGCTGACGCAGAAGGCTGGTGTGAACAATGCCATTTTTAGTGGCAATTTTAAATACTTCATCAATACGTGGAGTGACTTGAATCATCCTATGCAATATATGCTCTGCCAGAACAGTGGTAAGGTGCTGCAGACATTGATAGACAATCAGGAACTGGTGCAGAAACTCTCTGACTATACTTTGGGCACGAAGGAACTCTTCTCCTTCACCACCTCAGAGGGTGTGCAACTGAATGGCTGGATGGTGAAGCCTGCCGACTTTAATCCTGCCAGGAAATATCCTGTCATCATGTATCAGTATGGTGGTCCTGGTAATCAGCAGGTACTCAATCAGTGGGGCATCGGCATGAGTGGCAATGGGGCTGTTCTGGAACAATACCTCTGCCAGCAGGGCTATCTCTGTGTCTGTGTCGACAATCGCGGCACTGGTGGCAGGGGGGCAGAGTTTGAGAAATGTACCTATCTCCGGCTGGGCGAACTGGAGGCCCGCGACCAGGTGGAAACGGCTTTGTGGCTGGGTAGTCAGCCGTATGTAGACAATGAGCGGATTGGAATCTGGGGCTGGTCGTATGGGGGATGGAATACGCTGATGTCGATGTCTGAGGGACGTCCTGTCTTTCGGGCCGGGGTGGCTATCGCTCCACCAACATGCTGGCGCTTCTACGATTCCATCTATACCGAACGCTATATGCGGACTCCTCAGGAAAACAAGGCTGGATACGACGAGGTGAACCCTATCGCCAGGGCTTCGCAGTTGCATGGGGCGCTGCTGCTCTGCCATGGTCTGGCAGACGACAATGTGCATTATCGGAATACGGCTGAATATGTGGAGGCACTGGTGCAGGCAGACAAAGATTTCAGGCAGTTGGTCTATACCAACCGTAATCACAGTATCTTTGGCGGAAACACAAGAAATCACCTGTTTCGTCAGGCTGTGAACCATTTTAATGATGCATTAAAATAAGTGGCTTCTTCTGAAAAAATAATAAATAAATTGCAGGAATCGTGTGTTTTATGCAAAAAGTTTGTAACTTTGCAGCCGATTTCTACATATTTATATAATTAAAGATGAAAATTGTCAAATGTTTAGGAATATGCCTGCTCTCCATTCTGCTTTCCGCAGGGCTTGGATCTTGTAGCAGTGATGATGAATACAGCAGCCGGCTCAGAGAACTGATTATCAAGGATTTGACCTTTGATCCGGATGAGGAGGAGAATTCACTGTCTCGTACCTCGACCTTCCGTAATGAGGATTTGACGAACTATCGGGCTGTACCTGATGCCTCATGGTGTCATGTGTCTTTTGATGTAGCCAAGTCGCAGATGACTGTGACGGTCGACGAGAACAACAGTTACGACGTGCGTAAGACTGTTGTTACACTGTCGGATGTTTTGGCGCCTGAGGTGACACGTACGTTTACCGTGACGCAAAAGCAGAACAATGTGATCAGAGTGTCACCGACCAGTATTGAAGCAAAGACCAAAGGTGGATTATTTGAAATCAGTTTCGAGCATAATGTCAACGACTACAAGATTGAGTGTGATGCAGACTGGGTGGATTATAAGGTAAAAAACAGTACTAGAGGTATTTCAAAGAGTACTATCACTATTAGTGTGGCTGAGAATCAGTCGGGAGTGGCTCGTTGGGCAGCGATGACTATCGAAAGCGAATCTACTTATGAACCTGTCAATATTACAATCTCTCAGGAGTATGAAATGAAGGAAACCTTCAACCTGCTGGACACTTATTATGAGATAGATGAACTTGGTGGAAATGTTTCTGTCGGTGCGCAGACAAACATGACCTCTTTCACTATTTTCGAGCCGCAGGATTTGTGGGCCAGACTTGGTGAACTTGAGTTCTTCCCCGACTTGGTGGCTGTCGTACAGCATGTCAATGTCTCGCCGTTCACGGCCAAAGAGCCAAGTAGAACAACCACGTTGTATTTTAACGAGACGATTACTATCACTCAATATAGGAACCTTTATATCAAAGAGTCTGGTTTTAGCATCCTTCGTGGAGAGTCGAAGTCGTTGAGTGTCTATACCAAGGATGGCGAGGCCGTCAGTTGGTCTTCTTCCGATGAGTCTGTTGCTACTGTTGACGCCAATGGTAAGGTGACAGGTGTGGGTGTGGGTACAGCCACCATCACGGCGTCATCGTCAAATGGCAAGTACAAAGACAGTGTTCCTGTAACCATCGAGAAGCCCGAGGATCTCAGAGACTATCTCGATCACGAGTGGCAGCCGTATTTTGATGGTGATGAGGTGGAATCGTTGGCCTGCACCTTGAATAATGACAGCAAGCACAACATCCAGTTGACAAGGGTAGAAATCTATTCTGATTTGAAGATGTTAAGTTTTACGAACTACAATGAAAAGTCGGGTGCGCTCGCTGTTGGTGACAGTAAGAAGGTGAGTTTCGAAGGACTGAAGGGCAAGGGCGACAAGTTTGGTTTCACTGTGGTTTGGTATTATACCTTCAATGGTGAGAAATTCACCTATCGGTGTGAATACACACTGTAATTTGAATGGAAGAATAATAAAGAATCCCCGCCAGGAGAGTTGGCGGGGATTCTTTTGTCTTATAGAAAGGAATTAATAGGCGAAGAGGGGATAGTCCTTCATCTTCTCGTTGACACGCTGGCGGACGCTGGCAATCACTTGCTCGTTCTCAGGATCGTTGAGCACTTCCTCAATCCATGCGGCAATCTGCACCATCAGGTCTTCCTTGGCACCACGGGTGGTGATGGCGGGCGTTCCCAGACGGATACCACTGGTCTGGAAGGCACTGCGTGAGTCGAACGGTACCATGTTCTTGTTCACGGTGATGTCTGCAGCAACCAGGGCGTTCTCTGCCACCTTACCAGTCAGTTCGGGATACTTTGAACGGAGGTCTACGAGCATCGAGTGGTTGTCTGTACCGCCGCTGACGATGCCGAAACCACGCTTCACCAGTTCCTCGGCCAGCACCTTGGCATTCTTCTGAACCTGCTTGGCCCACTCCTTGAACTCAGGCTGCAGAGCCTCTCCGAAGGCAACGGCCTTGGCGGCAATGACATGCTCTAGCGGACCACCCTGCTGTCCAGGGAATACGGCAGAGTTAAGCAGGGTAGACATCTTCTTCACGACGCCTTTCGGAGTGGTGTAACCCCAAGGGTTGTCGAAGTCCTTACCCATCAGGATGATACCACCACGTGGACCGCGAAGGGTCTTGTGGGTGGTTGAAGTCACGATGTGAGCCCACTTCACGGGGTTCTCCAACAGTCCTGCAGCAATCAGGCCAGCGGGGTGAGCCATGTCAATCATCAGCAAGGCACCCACCTTGTCGGCAATCTCACGCATCCGCTTGTAGTCCCACTCACGGCTGTAGGCTGAACCACCGCCGATGATCAGTTTCGGCTTGTGCTGCAGGGCCAACTGCTCCATCTCGTCGTAATCCACACGGCCCGTCTCTTTGTTCAGGTTATAGCCGATGGGGTTGTAAATGATACCAGAGGTGTTCACATGAGAACCATGGGAGAGGTGACCGCCGTGGTCGAGGTTCAGACCCATGAAGGTGTCGCCGGGCTTCAGTACAGCCAGCAGCACGGCTGCATTGGCTTGGGCACCAGAGTGGGGCTGCACGTTGGCATACTCGGCGTCGAAGAGTTTGCAAACGCGGTCGATGGCCAACTGCTCCACTTCGTCCACCACCTGACAACCGCCATAGTAACGGTGGCCAGGATAGCCTTCTGCATACTTGTTGGTCAGGTAGGAACCCATAGCCTCCATCACCTGGTCACTCACGAAATTCTCACTGGCAATCAGTTCAATGCCTTTCAACTGGCGCTGATGCTCTTTCTCGATCAACTCGAAGATAGTGTTGTCTCTGTTCATTTTTGTCCTAATGGTTTTGATTTTTGCCTGCAAAGGTACTAACTTATTCCGACATATACAAATATATGTGGAAATATTTGGATACGAAATCATCAGAATAATTTTGGGGGCTACAAAGGAATTAGCTGCTAGAATTGTCATCCTTCACGTTTGTAGTCGATGCCATCGTAGAGATCCTGCACGCCGTCGATGCTCTCAGGGATGATGTGGAGGCGGGCTCCGCGAATGTGCTTCTTGGGGTTGAAGTCTAAAGGATTGTCCACCTTGTCGCTCTCGATCTCCAGTTTCAGCAGGCCTATCCCTTCCAAGCACACTTTGTCGCCGTTGCGCAGGTGTCGCTTGACGACTTTGGCAATTTGACTAAGTGCAGTCTTGTAGACAACCTCGTCTAAGGGAATCATTTCCTCGACGCACTCTTCTGCAATCTCCATCGTGCCGACAGTCTGCTGATGAACAGCCACCGCCTTGTATTTGCCGAAGGTCGATAGCTTCGGCTTGGTTTCCTGTTGAAGTTTGTATTTCATAAATCGATTGTATTTGTCGCTGCAAAGATACAACTTTTTTATGATCTATCAAACTTTTCCACCTTATTTATACACAGTAAAGGGAAAGCCAAGATTATTCCACAGAGATACCTCCTATGCCACTCCGATGTGTGTTCTTCACTTTCGGATGCCCTGCATACTTCAGAGCCCCCACACCGCTCACCGTGCCATCGATCCAAAAAGTTGCAAAGCATGGCAAAAAATAAATGATACATCCGCATAGTTCTCGACACTAACAGCCTCATTCACAATGCCCGCTATATTGTGACAAACGACCATCATTATGATGTATTGCGAACCATTGATTACCCTGTTGTCGACATAATGGCCCTCAGGGACTTTGCTGAGATGCTGAAGCAGTAGCTTTTTCTCCATTTATTCTTTTTTCAGGTACTGCAACGCCATAAATATCTAGCTTTCCTGTCATGATATTTGCAAAAGACATATTTCCGCATTACTTTCCAGAGTAAGCTTCAAAAGTGCGGGCCTATCAGCACTTGCGAAGTAACAAAAGATTGATACTCATTAGTGCCTGCCCCCATTGCGCCCTTCTTCGTTTCTTGGGTACTGTCCTGATAAAAGCAAGCGGATTGGGGCAATCACGTTGCCCCAATCCGCTATAATTCCAGTTCTTTCAGAATCACCCATTCACCACCATTGTCTGGCCCCTCATGTTTGATGACATTCGAATCTTTGTCTAACACCGTTCCCTGGCATCGTGTTACCTGGTATTCCTGTATTCTTAGCCAGTTCCACCTGTGGTATACCCAAATCTGTCCCCGAGACTATTAAACAAGATGTGGAAGCCGCCATGATTTCCACACCTCTGTTTGAAAAAAGATCAAAGACCCATGATTGTGCAGATCCAACCCACTCCCAAAACGGATAACGATTAATTTCAACAGAGTTATTACAAAATAATTCCCAAAATGCTTGCACGTTTCTGGAATTATTCGTATCTTTGCCGGCGGAGCGGAAAGGATCCGCTCGGCAGAAGAAGCGTTATGCTCCAAACTTGCGAAGTGGAAACCTGAGAAATTTTCAAAAGCAAGGTCGATAATAGCAGGGGGCAGAGCAGCTTCCACGCTTAGCGTGGGGCTGTGTCTCCAATTTCTATTATCGGGTTTTCTCAGGACCTCCACTTCGGAACTGGCAAAGGCAGTCCCGCGCTTCTGCTATTTGTGAAACTGAAACTCGAAATTAACAATCAAAATTACATAAGGTATGAAGAAAAAATTAGTATTTTTCATTCAGATTATTATCTCATTGGCAGTGAATGCGTATCCTAAGATTAATGGAATCTATTACAATTTCAACACAACCAATAAAACGGCTAGTGTGACTTATTTAAGTAACTATCCTCGTGATAACGCCAAAGCATACACTGGTGATGTCGTTATTCCAGAGGAAGTAGAATATGAGGGTGAGACTTATTCCGTTATTTCCATTAGTGATAGAGCCTTTACCACATGTAGTGGACTTACCTCGGTAATCATACCTAACAGCATTACATCTATCGGTGATTATGCCTTTTCTGGTTCTCACGGGCTTAAAAAGGTAATTATCCCTAATACAGTATCATCTATTGGCATTAATGCTTTTTCTGCCTGCTTAACCCTAGAAACAATCAACATCCCCAACTCATTAACAACAATTAAGTCGGAAACGTTTAACCAGTGTTCATGTATAACTTCTATTATAATTCCAAACTCTGTGAAATTTATAGAAAAGAAAGCGTTTCAGGGGTGTATAGGGTTGACGTCAATAGAGATACCAACTACGGTACTGGATATTGAACAAAATGCATTTTCTAATTGTAGCAATTTAAAGGAAGTTATAATTAATAGTAAATATGTTATGTCGAAAAACTATGAATCAGATAAGGCTTTTAATTCAATATTTGGTTCTCAAGTGGTTTCCTATATTATCGGTGATGTGAATATAATAGGTAATTATGCATTTCAAAAGTGTACAGGAATATCCTCAATCACAATACCTAACACAATAAAAAGTATTGGGGAGAGTGCATTTGCTGGCTGTACAAGTCTAATGTCGATAGAAATACCAAACTCTGTGATCTCCATTGGCAAACAAGCTTTTTATGGCTGTTCTAATTTGACAAACGTATATTTGTCTAATATTATTAATGCACTTGCTGATGGTGTCTTTTGGCAATGTTATAGTTTATCATCTATTGAAATCCCCAACTCTGTGAAAACTATTGGGGCAGGAGCTTTTAATAGCTGTACACATCTCTCTTCTATAAATATACCTAATTCGATAACGTCCATAGGACGTAGTGCATTTGCTAATTGTTCTAACTTGACAAATATTGTCTTGCCGAATAGCATTAAATCAATTGAAGATCACGCATTTTCGAATTGTACGAGTCTGACATCGGTTGATATTCCAAATTCTATTGAATCCATTGGTGAGTATGCGTTTCGAAGTTGCTCTAGTTTGGTTTCAATAACTATACCAGAGTCTGTTCAACAAATCAAAAGTCAGACTTTTTATGGGTGTTCAGGATTAACGTCCGTAATTATCCCCAATTCAATTACTGCTATTTATCCAAGTGCATTTGCGTACTGTATAAGCCTAACTTCTCTTACAATTCCATCATCTGTAACGACTCTATGGCATAATGCATTCGAAGGTTGTTCTCTTCTTGAATCAGTAGTTCTTCCCAATTCTATTTCTTACATGGGGTATGGCATATTTAAAGATACAAATATTAGTAAAGTCACATTTTTGCACAACAAAGAAGAATTAGATCTATTAAATTGGGATGAGCAAACGAAAATATCAGATTTTAAGGGACCTTCAGGAACAACTTTTTTATTTTCCGAGGATGTAAAGTCTAAAGTTGGGCGCAACTATTTTAGATATCGAGTAGACGCCTTTAAGTATTGGATGGATGAGAATCCTGCATGTTTTGAGGGAATAAATAAAGAAGGTTATGCTGAAGGAATATTTGTGAAAGTTGTTGTTGACAAGGATGAATCATGGATTCCCATTAATGGTAAACTTGTGGATAATTATTTTGAAATTAGTGGGCCTGTTAATTCTTCATTTCTCAAAGCAGTCGTGTCTACACCCTCAAATAATAGCAAGGAAGTCACTCTTGACTTAACAGAAGTAAACTCCCATAGCGATGGCACTGGAGATAAATATCAGATAACCTCCATCGGTTTTGAGGCCTTCAGGGGAATGCCCATTACTGGGATAACGTTACCTGAAACGCTGAAAGAACTTGGCGGTTCTTCACTCAGAGAGACTAGCCTAAGAAAAGTAGTCATTCCTAATTCTCTGACATCTATTGGTGGGACTGTAAATAGGAGCAGCGATCAGTTCAGAGGGTGCTCGAAACTTAATACAGTCGTACTTGGGAAAAACATTGAATCAATAGGAGAAGTCGTTTTCAGCAAGTGTGACAGCCTAGAAATTTTTGTGTCGCTTCCTATGACACCCCCGACACTTGATGATACATCCTTTATATATTGGGGAACGTCTGAGACGACCTTCAAAGGGCATCCTTATGGTATCATTGTCCACAACGATGTGCTTGAGGAATACCAGAATGCTGAATATTGGAAAGACCTTAAATATTTCCAGTCTTTTGAGACTACTCCTATATATGTCAAAGTAGATACACTTAGTCGAAAAGGCTCTTCCGCAAGACTCCTTTTCTATCCTGTAGATGCAGCTCATAATTATGGCGATATATCTAATGGAGAGGAACTTGTGATAAACGGATTGGAGCCTAGGGCAAACATGAGTGGCATGAAAGTAAACTGGAAGACGAAGGATGGCAATTTTGGAACGGCTATTCTTGATATTCAAACTTCTGCATTCACAATCGAGACTAATGAGCCCAAAGCGCTAAATACTACTAAGGCTCGGTTGATAGCATCTGCCGATGAATATGACGATATGACCCATTACGGATTTGAGTGGAGGCGAATAGATGCCCCCGATTTGATTGCGTCCAGCAAGGTGGCAGCGCCACTTTATAACGGGCAGATTGTAGGTACACTCAACAATCTGAATCCTGATACGTATTACAAGTATCGTCCTTTCTACACCTCAGATTCTGGTGATACGCACTATGGAGAATGGATCGGTTTATTTACTGGCGACGCTAATGTTTACTTCGAGCCTGAGGTATATACGAAAGATGCTGCTGATATTACGAAGGTCAGTGCATTGCTTGCAGGTGTTTGGTTTGAAGGAACTGATGATATTGAGGAGAAAGGCTTCGAATATTGGACGGTTTCTAACAATAAGACAAGGGCTGCTGGTAGTGATGTCAAGAAGATCATTGTCAGCGGTAGCGGCAACACCATGACTACCACCCTTGAAGGTCTGAAGTCTGGAGCCACGTACGGTTATCGTTCTTATGTGAAAACAACCTCTGGCAAAACAACCAACGGCGAGGAGAAGACGTTCCAAACCGTCCTTATTGGCGATGTAGATGGTGACGGTGAACTGACAAAGGCCGATGTGGATGCTATCGCCATGCACATCATAGGCCAGACTCCCAAGGGATTCAACAAAAAGATGGCAGATGTGAATGAGGATGGCAAAATAAATGCCGTTGACATCGTGATGCTTATAAACATAATCAAATAGAAGTGTTTATTTGTGATAGTTACACAGGAACCGTGTACTTCAATACTACAAATAATGCGCCAGTTCGGGATAAGATTAGAACAAAGAGAGTTGATTGGTGTCCTCAATACAATACCCCTGAATAGCCTCAGGTTTGTTGTCGAAGAAACAATATGCACCAAGTGCAGCGATGAGGTTCATCAGGAATTGTTGACAGGCCTGTGTCTGGAGTGTACAAGGTTTCCTTTGTCCTTTAGCAAGTGGTTAATGCACTCGATGATATACCTTTTTCTGAGCATGATCTTGTCCCAAAGTGGCATCAGTTTGTTCTTCATGTTGTTTCTGATTCCAGTGACCAGATGTACTCCGTCGGCAAAGAGCGCATCAAACAGGTTAGGTGAGATGTATCCCCTGTCAGCAAAGAGTTTCCCGTAGATTCTCTTGCCAAGCACAGCCCATACCTTCGGATCCCTGTCATCCACGTTGGCCCCTGTAAGACAGAACATTATGATCTCTCCCCGGTCATTGCAAATGAAATGCAGCTTGAATCCGTGGCACCATCCCATCGTCCCCTTCCCGTCAGTGGCCAGTCCGGCGAATACCTTGTTGGCATACCTGCGCAGGTTGTGGCATACGGGTATCATGGTGGAGTCTACGAAGGTGATGCCAGTGCACCGCCCGAAGGAGTGGAGGTTCAGGAAGAACATCATCTTGAAGAACACCCTGCTCTCCAGTTCCACAAAGCGATTGTAGGACACCGCATCAGGAAAGTCACGCTTGAGATGGACACGGATGAAGTGCAGGTAGTAGTGCTTGAAATTGTCGAATATGCCGAAATGGAACATAATCAGAATCGTCATAATCTCACTGTCGGACATGCTGGCAGCACGTCTTCGGCGGGACTTTCCCCCTGAGCCCAGAAGAGGCATATTTTCAATCTCTTCATCAAATTTCTTACTAAATTCATCCGTAGCACAGAAAATTTCTGTAATTTTGTCGTCGGTAATCATGAGTTTATTCTTTTGTTTTACTTTATAAGTGATTGGAATTCAGATATAAAGGTACAAAAAATATCTCAGATTACCAACTTTTTATGCAACTTTCTTATCCCGAACTGACGTAGAATCTGCTTCCCTATACAGAAAAGCTGTGCTATGGTTAGTGGATTCAGAAAAAATACCGCCCGAAAGCGAACCAATGGCTTTCGGGCGGTATTGTGAACTAATCAGAACATGTAATATTTGGTCAGGAAATAGCTCTTGTTCCAATCAACGATCTTTACTTCAGACTCCTTTGCAGGATGGATGTCGTTCACATCGAGTACCATCACTTTCTTGTCCGTCGTGTCGTAAAGAGGCCACTCCTTGGCCTTGCCGTCAGGAGACTGTTCGGCAGTGAGCGACGGGTTGCCAGTCTTGGCGAACTGCACCCACATCTTGCGCATGGTCTTGCAGAAGGTGGGGTCGATGTCTGTCTGATCCGGATGGCAGAATACGATGGGGAGCTCTTCACCATGAGCAGCCTTCAACTTTGGTTCAGAAGCCTCCACCCTATAGAAATAGGTGTACGACTTGCCACCGGCATTGGTCTGGTTCTCCGACATTCTCATGCACGGTGCAAGGAACCAGCTCTGGCTGAACAGACGGCAGTCGGGCTCCCAGTTTTCGCCTTGCTGGTCAGCGAGGTAGCTGTTAACAAGTGCTATCTCGTCTTCAGTCATCTGGGCAAACTTTTTCGCCTTGCGGTCTGCGGCCCATGCCATAAAGCCATCCGTACCCATAGCCAAGGCAAAGAAATTAAACTCATCCTTGTTGCAACCCTGCAGGAATGTGATGTCCTTCGCAGCGCCGTTGGCGTATGCCGTATGCGGCTCCAAAGGCAGTATTTTGCCGTCTCTTTCCGGGAATGTGTTCAATGCATACGGGGAAGCAGCCTCTACCAGTTTCTTGGCATCGATCTTCAGCAGGTCGGCAACGGTCTTGCAGTCTAATGCCTTCATAATGCCGTCTGTGCAGGCGATAGCCTCTTCCGTAGAACGCGTGACAGCGGGGGAGCCGCTCTGAGCGATGATCTTCTGGAAATAGTTCTGTGAGCCTTCGATCAGTGCTTGCAGTGTACAGCTGGCAGAACCGGCAGACTCGCCCCAGATGGTCACGTTGTCAGGATCACCACCGAAGCCTTCGATGTTCTCATGCACCCACTTCAGTGCCATCTTCTGGTCAAGAAGTCCCAGGTTCTGTGCATCAGGATAATCCTTGCCGTCTGCCAAGTGAGACAGATGGAGGAAGCCCATAACACCGAGTCTGTAAGCAACTGTCACGACGATGACATCAGGATTCTCCTTGATGAAATTGGTGCAGTCAAACAGGTCTATGCCCGTACCGCCGCCCACAAAGGCACCGCCGTGAATCCATACCATGACGGGCTTCTTCTCATCCGACTTGTCCTCTGCCTTCCAAACGTTCAGATACAGGCAGTCCTCACCCATTGAGGGAACGACTCCTTCAGCCTGACAGGCACCTTTTCCATATTCGAAGGCCTCATACACACCGTTGTCCGCTGTATATTCCACCGGAGCCTTCCAGCGCAGGTTGCCTACGGGCTGCTGGCCGACAAACGGGATGCCCTTATAGATGATGACATTGTCTGTCTTCTTGCCGATGAAGGTGCCATTAATACACTTGACTGCCAAATCATTGTCGACAGTTCCGCCCTCAGGCTGTGGAGCCGGGTTGTCAATTTGGTCGCTACAAGAAGTGAGTACGGCCGTTGTGCCGCAAATCAGGATGGCGGCAAGCATCCATTTCAATTCACATTTCATAATTCACAATTTGTAATAGTCGTTACTTTTGATTCGTCTTATAAGCTTCGACACGCTTCGACACATTCTCCTTAATGTTGTTATAGAAGTACGAGTAGTCGCTGGCGTGACGGCCGTCAGGGCCGAAGAGCTGAGTGGCGACATCAGCAATCTCGGGGGCTACAGGCTCGGAGGCGGCATGTGTCACAACCGTACCGCGCTCAACATTAACCTGTGCATCAGCACCGACATCGACAATCTCGTTCTTGCCGGTCTTCTCGTTCGGCATATACGAACCTAAGTTCATGCTTGCCGGGGCGTATGTATTGTCGAGCTTCCAGTTAAGCGGGTTGATGCTGATGGCTCCGGGATACAGCACGACAGTCGAGGCGTTCTGCTCCACGTTCTTGGGACCCTCGGTATTCCAGCTGATGATGACCCCCGTGTCACTCTCGCCGGTGGCAAACTTCCAGTGCGGGTTGGCTGCAAGGTCATCTTTCGTAACGGAGAAGCCAATCACATAGGCTGCAATCATGCGCTTGTAGTAGTCGGGATGCTCCTTAAAGTACTTCTTCAGAACGAGCTTACACATGGCCGAGCCCTGGCTGTGGCCCGCGATGATGAACGGACGGCCCTGGTTGTAGTGTTCGAAGTAGTAGTCGAGTGCGCCTGTGATATCATCATAGGGAATGCCCGAAAGTGCAGCGTCAATGTTGCCGTCTCTCTGCCAGACTTCTCCTGAGTTCTTAAGGCCAGACTGGCGGTAGAAGGGCACAAACACGTTAGTGACATCCTGAAACGCGCTTGCATGGGCATCGTATTCGAATGGAGCTTTCTGCCTCATCTCCGGGTTGTCGATGGCTGCGTAGGGAGAAGCGCCTTCGTCATAACTTGACACGACATACTCCGTAGCGAGGATGTAGAATGTGTCGAACTCCTTGGTGATTTCCGGAACCTGTAGCCAGTTGGATTCCTTGGAATAGTCGATTGCATCTTTCTCCTCAGGATCTACAGGAGCTGGGTTGTCACCATTGTCTGAAGTGCATGCTGTGAATACACCTGTGCCGCAAATCAGGATGGCGGCAAGCATCCAATTTTTAAGATTTCTCATATTACAATTATTGGGGTTAGTATTTTGATTATGGCGCAAAGGTAGTTAATTCCCCTTGAAATTGCAATATCTGAAAAGTCTTGGACGGTAGGTTTTTACAATTCTGAAACTGAATTTACAATTCTGAAAGCCTCACTATTCCGTCGTGCTGTGCATCCAGGCGGTGACGGTCGTTCCCATGACCTGCTTGAAGACGGCGCTGAATGTGCTGTAACTGCGGAAACCACTCTGGTAGGCAAGTTGCTTGGCTATCACTGGCTGGCTGGTAGCGACCGCCTCATGGTAGAGCTGGATGAAGTGCTGGATACGCAGACTGTTGATGTAGGCATTGTAGGTGGTACCCTGGGCGGCAAAGTACTTGCTGAGATAGACACGGTTGGTGCCTACCAGTTTGGCGAGTTGGGTAGCGGATATGTCGTATTGCAGGTAGAGCTGAGGTTCCTCGCAATATTGCTTCAACAGCGGTCCAATGTTGTTACGGACGGTCGACGACTGGGCATGGTCTTCCACATTCTCTGAGGTTACTGGTTCTTCTGCATCATGAACGGATATGCTCAGGTCGCTGAGCGTTTCCACCCGCCACAGGAGATAGCAGATGAGTATAATGTTGTTCACCTGCGTGATATATTTATATATCATGTTCTTGATGCCGAATGCGTAGATGCCGAACACCAGCAGGATAATAGCCAGTACCGCCAGACTCTGCCACACCTCCTTGTTCTCAAGGTCAGCATAGTTGTCGCGTAGCCAGTGGCCGTACTGTCTTGTTGCTCGAACCATATATATTATTAAGCCAATGGCCAACAACAGATAATAGCCATAGAACTGGGGCATAATGTCAAAGTAGTTGTAGACAAGGCTCACCGCCAGTCCTATGATGACGGGGGCCACCATCACGCCTACTGGCCACAGTGGTCGTCGGCGGTCTTGTAGCAAAACGAGCAAAAGGACAATCGCACAAGGGATGAGCGTCATGAAGTCGAGCATTGCACCTACAAGATAGCTCTGCAATATTTCCACGCTTGAGGTGTGAAAAGCGACCGGCACATACCACAGGTGGCTCAGCGTCATGCAGGCAAAGAAAGCCGCCGTCCACCGCCGCAGGCGTACTGACGATGTGACGTCGGGCGCAATGGCGTTGGCTCGCCGGAACAGCAGGTAACAACTGGCCATCGTGGACATCATTGCCACTGCTCCATAGAGCATCATATAAAAAAAATCTTCCTGTATCTGATGATCGTACATGTGAAAGCTACGTATTTCCGCTGCAAAAGCACAAAATTTCTTGCAAAATTACAAAATAATGCTGAAATAGCAAAGCGATTTCGGAAGATTAACGCAAGAAAGCCCATAAATAAAGGCAATCAGGGGAAAAACGGGGAAATCCGGTAAATGGGGTTTATGCAAATCTGGGCAGAATAATGAAAGAGTTAGGTTGCCAAATCGTAACCCATATACTACGTCAGTTCGGGATAAGAAAGTTGCATAAAAAGTTGGTAATCTGAGATATTTTTTGTACCTTTATATCTGAATTCCAATCACTTATAAAGTAAAACAAAAGAATAAACTCATGATTACCGACGACAAAATTACAGAAATTTTCTGTGCTACGGATGAATTTAGTAAGAAATTTGATGAAGAGATTGAAAATATGCCTCTTCTGGGCTCAGGGGGAAAGTCCCGCCGAAGACGTGCTGCCAGCATGTCCGACAGTGAGATTATGACGATTCTGATTATGTTCCATTTCGGCATATTCGACAATTTCAAGCACTACTACCTGCACTTCATCCGTGTCCATCTCAAGCGTGACTTTCCTGATGCGGTGTCCTACAATCGCTTTGTGGAACTGGAGAGCAGGGTGTTCTTCAAGATGATGTTCTTCCTGAACCTCCACTCCTTCGGGCGGTGCACTGGCATCACCTTCGTAGACTCCACCATGATACCCGTATGCCACAACCTGCGCAGGTATGCCAACAAGGTATTCGCCGGACTGGCCACTGACGGGAAGGGGACGATGGGATGGTGCCACGGATTCAAGCTGCATTTCATTTGCAATGACCGGGGAGAGATCATAATGTTCTGTCTTACAGGGGCCAACGTGGATGACAGGGATCCGAAGGTATGGGCTGTGCTTGGCAAGAGAATCTACGGGAAACTCTTTGCTGACAGGGGATACATCTCACCTAACCTGTTTGATGCGCTCTTTGCCGACGGAGTACATCTGGTCACTGGAATCAGAAACAACATGAAGAACAAACTGATGCCACTTTGGGACAAGATCATGCTCAGAAAAAGGTATATCATCGAGTGCATTAACCACTTGCTAAAGGACAAAGGAAACCTTGTACACTCCAGACACAGGCCTGTCAACAATTCCTGATGAACCTCATCGCTGCACTTGGTGCATATTGTTTCTTCGACAACAAACCTGAGGCTATTCAGGGGTATTGTATTGAGGACACCAATCAACTCTCTTTGTTCTAATCTTATCCCGAACTGGCGCAGTAAGTGCTTTCCATACAGGTGACTTCCGTACACATGGCTTCAGGAGCAAGAAACGGCCAGAGGTTATCCATAAGTATGTGGGAGAGGTGGACTATGTGGTTTGTGAAGGAACCAACGTCGCTCGCCCCGATGCTACGAATCAAACAGAACGGGAATTACAACAGCAATTTGAGGAGCAGTTCAAGGCAAACAAAGGTAATGTGGTTTACCTTTCCTCTACCAATATCGACAGGCTGTTTTCTCTTTATCATGCTGCTCTGCGTGCAAAGCGTGTGTTCCTGGTTGACGCCTATCAGAAGAAAATCATGGATATTGTCACACAGAAGGATTCTCTATGGGGCAAATCAGAACTCTACCAATATGGGGAATATGAACCTAAGGTATTAAAATACGATAAAGGCGAGTTTTTAGTCACAGATGAGTTTAAGGATTTTCTTGATAAATTAGGCTATGTCCTCGTTGCTCGTGCCACTCCGCGTTTTGGCAACCTTGTGGAGCGTATTCCTGGAGAGAAGCAACAGTATCTGTCAATGTGGGAAGGGTATGTCAAAGAAGGCGCGGAAGCCTATAACAAGGATCTTGCCAATTCATTGGGCGAAGACTTCAAATATATGCACACCAGTGGTCACTCAGACATGAATAGTATGCGTGAGGTATTCCGTCTGCTTCATCCAAAGGCACTCATCCCCATACATACGGATGCACCAGAAAAGTTCGCAGAACTGTTCTCTGCAGAGTGGTCTGTTATATTACTGAATGATGGTGAGAGTGTTTCCACTCTTTAAGCGGATATTTATATGCAATTGTCATGAAAATCTTGCATCTCTCAGACACTCATGGCTTGCATCATCATGCTCACGAAGTGTCTGACACTTCGTGAGCGGGGGAAACCAAGAGGAAGTGCCGTCTAAAGCCTTTGCCGACTATATGTCAACCAACCGTCCGACATATAGTCAACCGGTCTGCCGACTATATGTCAACCGACCTTCCGACTATATGTCAGCCGCCGTCATGAGTGCTAAGCTTAGAAAACAAGCGAACTATCCTTTCTGGTCAATCTTAGATGACTGCTGCTCATTCTTGAAATAATGCTCCAAAGGATGATGTATTTTTGTAGTTCAAACTATAAATAATCGTTGATATTTTGTAGTTCAAACTGTAAAAAGTAGTCAAATGCTCACGAAGTGTCTGACACTTCGTGAGCGCCTATATAGAGAAAAGATCAATGACCTGTCCCTCCGATCTTATTGTCATTTTGGGAAAGATAAAGTTAGAGTTATGGAAGGATTCTCACCTGTGTAATAGTTATCATAAGATGTCGTAATTTCTTTGCCATTTTCGTTAATGTAAACATCAGTGTAAGTACACTTAGTAATCTTTACCGTCTTGTCGTTGTAATTTCCCATCCAATATACAAAATATCCTGTCGATTTCCAATCACTATCAAATGGAACATCCGTACATTCAAAGGTCATTGTTATAGTTTCATTTGTATAGGTGCCTTTTGCACTATAACAGATATCTTTGGCTATTCCGTAATGACCGTCAACGGGATTGTCGATAGTAAATGAGATTGAGTGTTCCGTAGTTCCTTTTATGCTACTGTAAGGTTCTCCTGTAAATGTTGCCGAACATTTAAATGAACCAGAGGTACCAAGTGGAGTTACTTTTATATCGGTGAATTCGCTCTTAATTTGAAGCGATTTTCCTATTTTTCCTTCAGCATCAACCCCATACAGATGTTCCACTTCAAACGATATGCGTTCTACGTCTGTTCTTATATTGTTTTCCTTTGCCTCCTGCTTCACGATGACGGTGGTGGCCTGCACGACATCGGGATCGAAGACTCCCTCTTTGATGGCTCGGTCGCGGTACTCCTCGCTGGCAGCGGCATAGATGGTGAAGGAGCCGGAGCGTTCCTGACCAGTGTCGTTGGGGGTGACGTCGACTACGATGTTCCAGCCCGTGGCTGTCTCCTTCCAGTTAAGGTCACACCAGCCCCCAAGGTCATCACCAATGACTGGTACGACGTAGTTCAGGGCGTTGGAGTGATCGATTGTTACCTCCTGCTTGCCACCATTGGCATCGAACTGCAGCGAAGAGGGATAGGCCTTCACCCACTCCTGAGTAACAGGCTTTGGCATTTGACGAACAGAGAAAACCGTCGATTTCAGCACTTTGCCCTTCGAGTCGGTGGCAGAGATGGTCACCTGCCCCTTGCGCTCCTCGGTAGTGGGATTGTCGGTCAGTGTGACGACGACCTGATTCAGGTCGGTGACCACTCGGGCTTTTATCCAATTATCCTTGGTTGAGCAGGCGTAATAGAGATAGTTGCCATATATCCAGACCCTATTGTCACCTCCATTGCCACTCTCGTCGATCATGCCGTCGGGACGAAGTTTCAAGATGCCGTGCTCGGGGTTCTCCTCCAGAATCTCTTCGTCATCGTCAAGTCCGAACTCCACGTTCTCCTCATCCTCAGGATCTACAATGATAGTCTTCGTCTTTCGTCTGAGATCTCTGTCAACGACGGTAACCGTCTTTGCCACGCCGCCCTCACCCGGGTTCATGATGATATTCCCATCGGCATCGTAGGTGAAGCCCATTCGTATCTCACCCGTTTTCTCATCATAGATGATAATCATGGGATACCTGTCGCCGTTGACGTCTTTGAAAGTGATGGAGGTCTTCAGGCCAAGCTCCTTGCCATGGTCGAAGAATGTCTCCAGGAGGTGGTCGGAGAACAGGATCTCATTGGCGGTGAAGTCCCAGGCATCGGCTCCTGTATCGACTAGGAAATCAGTCATTTCATTCCAGCCGAAGTCTGTTATCATCACATCATTGCCGAGATTGTTGAACTCGGTTTTCCATTTGTAGAACGCCCGCCCGTAGTTCACGGCATTATGAGCCATCTGCTTTGTCCAGTTGGCGAGTGCCTCTTTCATCTTTTCCGGATCGCCACTGGCGGCACTTGCGGTCGCTTCTGCCGTGCTTGTTATCAACTGTAGTGACGATTCGATGGTTTGGAAGGCATCATTGCCGATGCTGAGGATCTTGGCTGCCGGATGCGCGTCAAGGATCAGGTTGGCTCCTGCCTCTGCCAGTTTCTGCCCTATGACAGCAGCATTCTTGTAAGGGGTGATGTTCAGGTCGTTGGCCATGCTTCCGAAATCCATGTGCTCATAGGTGTAGAGATTGACGAACACTTGGGAAGCACGGTCGTCTATCTTGCCATGACTGAAGTCGTCCCAGAAAGCTGCGGCATTACTATAGCCCTTGCGGTCTTCGGCTGGCAGTGTGTTATAGAGTTCAGTCAGTTTCTTTGAGTCTGTGGCCCAGCCGCCTTTATGCAGCACGTACATCACCGACTGACGACTCAATACCGTTGACTCCTTGGCCACTATGGCAAAACTGGCAGACGATCCAATCTTTCCCCTGGTGCTGGATGTGTTAGGCTGGTCGATGATGCCATTGGCCTCAAGGGCTTCCAGCGCCTTGTCGTATGCATCTTTATTCGCCACAACGTGGTTGATAAGCCTGTACATCGTGGTCAGCTGCTCGGGATTGCCTTTGCCAGTATTGTCAGGCTCAACAGTGAAGAAACCATCGAAGCCGTCCTTGAAGTTGTTGGATGTAAGCATCCAGTATGTCCAGCGCAGGGCTTCAGCATCGGCAATGAGATTGGCAAAAGCATTGAGGTCTGTCTTAAACTGGGGCGTCTGCTCATACTTCTTTACCTTTGTAAAGGATGTGACTACATCACCAGGGTTCAGGTCGGGCTCCGGCTCATCGTTGCCAGACGAACATGCACTGAGTCCCATAATCAAGATGAAGGCCGTCGCCATCAGCGAAGTCCACTGTTGTTGAAATTCTGTTATTACCATATTTTTGTGATTGATTAATATTTGCCACAAAGATAGTGATAATAAGGTAATGTGGACTCTCAAAACAACAAAATCGACTGCCAATTGATCAATTGAGAGTCGATTTATGTCTTATGCCCTGTATTCGCTCGGCGTTTTGCCCGTATGGGCTTTGAAGATGCGAAAGAAGGTGTTCTCGCTGGAGAAGCCTGAGAGGGTATAGACTTCCGAAATCTTGATGTCTCGACGGTTGCGTAGCAATTCCTTGGCGTATTCCACCCGGTAGGCATTGACAAACTGTTTAAAAGAGCAGTTGCATTGCGAATTGATGCAGTCGGAGAGGTAGGTGCGGTTGGTGCCGAGGGCAGAGGCTACATCGGAGATCTTCAGCTCGGGGTTCAGGAAGGGCTTCTCTTTCTCCATCAGTTCACAGATGCGTTGCATGAGCACAGAGTCGGGGGTAGGCTGGGGGACAGGGACTTGGCTCTCGGCACGATGATGCTTTCGCCATGAGAGGAACCAGACGGCTAAGGCAAGCCCGGCAACCAGTATCAGTATGATCCATGTCCAGGGAATGCTGTTTATCTCGGCTTCTGCCTTTTGCATGCCGAGGTGCAATAGCCATACTTTACCAGTGGGTTTGAAGTTGCTGTGGTTCATATATCCACCAGTAATCATCAAGTTGCCTTCGGCAGTCAAAACAGGTGTCCATTCACCACTAATATCCAACGGGGCGGTATAGCCAAGCGTCATTCCGGCCGGGGCAACGGCATAGTCGATAGTGAGGACGTACAGTCGGTTCGGTTGGTCTGGATGGACGAGGTATGCCTTGTCTATTCCCAGGAGATAGGCTTTCTGGCTCTGACGGTCTGCCAGCACGGTTGAACACCAGTGGATGCTTCCCCACGGTCCGTTCATCGGTATTGTACAGGTGGTGGGGAGCAGCGCAAACGTGCCGTTGGTAGCGCGGGCTATAGCCAGTTGTCCGTCCTTGTCTTCTATGGGCAGAAGGTAAGTGTAGATACCTTTGCCCTCGTCTCCGATGAAACTGACATCAGCGGTCGTATGGTAGAACATGGGTGGAAATCGCCACTCTTCCATGAGGGGGATGGTGATGGCTTCGCCTTTCAGACGATCAGCAACGGAAGAACTGATGGTGTCGCCTTTGGAACCATGGCCGCCTATGATGATGGCATCGTTGCTGGCCGTGCGGAGGATATAGGGTGTGCAACGATCCTGTGTTACATCCTTGACGGGCAAGAATGTTCGTCGGCCGTCGAACAACTCGATGGCATCGTCGTGATACCAGTTGCCACTGACGACGACGCGCCCGCTGTCCAGCTCTGTGGCCGAGGCGAGGCAGCGCTTGGTGTCGAGACTGGCGAATCCTTCTGAGGTGTGGCTCTCGGGATCGTAAAGCTCGGCTTCGAAACTCTGACCGATACCCATGTTCTGGCTGTGCCCTCCGGCAATAAGCACTTTCCCTGAAGACAGGAGAAGCGCAAAGCCGTCATCGTGGGTGAAGGCGGTCTCCACGAGATGCCATTCTCCATCCTTGAAATACTCGGCCGTTGGAGTTGGTTTGAAGTTGGTTGTGTGCCCGCCTATGACTGTCACCTCACCATTTACCACAACAATGGAGTGGCCGCTACGGGGAATGTTCAGGTCTGGCAGGCGTTCGGCCTCCAACTTAACTACAGGACATGCGGCCTCCTGCTTGTTCTGAGCCGACACCACAGTCTGGACTGACAGGGCTCCTATATATATAATAATGTGTAGGAGTCGGCTCATGTCGTCTTATCTTAGGCAGGCGTCGAGTTCGCGGGCGATGAGTTCCTTGTCGAGATGTTGGCCGATGAAGACGAGTTTCTGCATGCGGTCGCCGTACTGCTCGTCCCAGTCCTGGCGCAGGCCTGGATTGCGCTCCATGAACTGCTCCAGTTCGCCCTTCGGCATCGTGGCGTACCACTGTCCGGCATTGCGGATGCTCACCTGTTTGCCGGCCTGCTCGAACACGTAGCAGGTGTCGCGCTCGTCATGGAAGTAGCAGATGCCCTTGGCGCGGATGATGCCCTTGGGCCATTTGCGGGCCACGAACTCGTCGAAGAGTCCCAGATCGAAGGGACGGCGGCGGTAGTAGACGTAGGTGCCGATGCCGTATTCCTCGGCCTCGCCCTCATCGTGATGGTGGTGGTGGTGATGGTGATGGCCGTGCTCGTGATGTTCGTCGTCATGATGATGCTCATGATCGTCGTCGTCGTCATCGTCATGATGGTGGTGCTCATGATCGTCGTCGTCATCGTCATGGTGGTGGTGCTCGTGCTCATCGTCGTCGTCATCCTCGTCTTCGTCGTGGTGCTTCTCCACTTCCTCTATCCATTTGGCGGAGGTGGCGACGTCATCGAAGTCGAACATGTTGGTATTCAGTATCTTGTCGAGATCCACGTCGCCATAGTTCGTGTCGATGATTTCTGCCTTTGGCTGCAGTTCACGGATGATGCTGCGCACACGGCCCAGCTCCTCTGGGCTTACCTCGGCGGCCTTGTTCAGCAATACGATGTTGCAGAATTCTATCTGTTGGATGACGAGGTTCTCGATATCCTCCTCGTCGATGTTCTGACGAGTCAGGTCGAGTCCGCTGCCGAATTCATCTCTCATTCGGAGAGCGTCAACGACGGTCACGATGCAGTCGAGTAGGGGGTATCCGTTCTCTGTCACCTCGGGAGCCATCGACGGTATGCTGCAGATGGTCTGGGCAATGGGGCCTGGCTCGCAGATGCCGCTGGCCTCGATAACGATGTAGTCGAACTTCTGCAAAGCAATGATGTCTTGCAACTGTTTGACGAGGTCCATCTTCAGGGTGCAGCAGATGCAGCCGTTCTGCAGGGCTACGAGCGAGTCGTCCTGCTGGTTGACCACGCCTCCCTTCTGGATGAGGTCGGCATCGATGTTGACTTCGCCGATATCATTGACGATAACGGCAAAACGGATGCCGCGCTGATTGTTAAGTATCCTATTTAATAATGTAGTCTTGCCACTGCCCAGATAGCCTGTCAGCAGCAAAACGGGTATCTCCATTTTCATCTTCTTACCTTTTCAATTATTCACTTATCCTACACCAGTTCCACCTTGTTGATGTCCTGTTCCTTCTCGCAGTAGTGGCAGGTCAGGATGCCATCTGCCACATGAAAGTGCGTTTGCATGGGCTCGTTGTTCGTAATGCATTTGGGGTTGTTGCATTTCACGATACCCTTAATCTCATCTGGTGTTACTACGGCCTTCTTCTCCACCACCTCATAGTCGCGGATGATGCTGAGAATGACATTGGGGGCAACGACGGAGAGACGGGATATCTCATCGTCAGTGAAGAACTTGTCTGACACCTTGATGATACCCTTGCTGCCTACTTTCTTCGAAGGGTAGTTGAAACCAATTGTGACAGGGGTCTTTAGATTGAAGAGTCCTAACAGGCTGGCTACTTGATAGGTCTTCTCTGCTGGTATGTGGTCGATGACGGTGCCATGCTCAATGGCGGCCACCAGACGTTCTTTCTTATTCATAATCTCCGATGTTCAATCTTCAATGTTCAATAAATAATCGTTTTATCTGCTCTCACTTCGTCTAATGTGATGCCGAGCACATCGCAGAAGATGGCTTCACGGGCGAAGAGTCCGTTGCCAGCCTGCTGGATGTAGTAGGCATGGGGATTGTCGTCCACCTCGTAGGCAATCTCATTCACCCGGGGTAGGGGATGCAGCACCTTCATGTTCGGCTTGGCGTTCCTAAGCAACTCGTTGTTCAGGACATAGACGTTCTTCACACGTTCGTACTCCATCAAATCAGAGAAGCGTTCTTTCTGAACACGGGTCATGTATAGAATATCTGCATCGGCGATAACCTTGTCGTTGAAGGCGGTATGCTCTTGATACTTGATTCCGTGTTCGTCGCAGTATAGTTTATACTCCTTCGGCATGGCCAGTTCCTTGGGGGCCACAAAGTGGAACGTCGGGTTGAAGTGGCGCATCGCCATCAGCAGTGAGTGGACGGTACGGCCGTATTTCAAGTCGCCAACCATGTAGATGTTCAGATTCTCAAGTGTGCCCTGAGTCTTATAAATGCTGTATAGGTCGAGCATGCACTGTGAGGGATGCTGATGGGCGCCGTCGCCTGCATTCACAATGGGTATCGGAGCCACCTCAGCGGCATACTGGGCGGCACCTTCGATAAAGTGGCGCATCACGATGACATCGGCATAGTTCGATACCATCAGGATGGTGTCCTTCAGAGTCTCACCCTTTGTGCCACTGGTGATCTTGGGATCAGCAAATCCGATCACCCGTGCCCCAAGACGGTTGGCTGCCGTCTCAAAACTGAGCCTCGTCCGTGTCGAGGGCTCGAAGAAAAGTGTGGCTACCACCTTCCCTTTCAGAAGTTCACGGTTTGGATGCTTTTCGAATTCCTCTGCCATCTTGATCATATAGAGAATCTTCTCCTTCGTCAGATTGGCAATTGTCACAAAATTACGCTTTTCCATTCGATATTTTGGTTTTGTTCGTGCAAAATTACGCATTATTTCTGATTTCCGTGCGATATTTTGAAAGAAATTCGTAATTTTGCACCAAGTTACTTAAAAAAATAATGAAAATCGATGATATGAGAAAGTTATTTATCTATTTTCTATGGACATTATTGGTGGTGACGGTGCTATCCATTGCTACGGCTTTTTATGCCATCAACGAGGGATGGATTGGCTACATGCCGCCCATAGAGGATCTGCAGAATCCTATCAATCGTTATGCCACGCAAATCTATTCTGCTGACGGAAAGATTATAGGTACTTGGAACTACAACAGAGAAAACCGTATCCTGGTTGACTATACCAAATTGTCACCTTCGTTGGTGCAGGCACTGGTCGCTACTGAGGATGCGCGTTTCTATGACCATTCGGGCATTGATTTCTATGCCCTGGGGCGTGCTGTCATCAAGCGTGGCCTGATGGGGCAGAAGAGTGCTGGCGGTGGCTCTACTATCACGCAGCAGTTGGCCAAACAGTTGTATTCTGAAAGGGCATATTCTACGATGGAGCGCCTCTTCCAAAAGCCCATTGAGTGGGTGATTGCTGTCAAGTTGGAAAGGAATTATACGAAGGATGAGATCATTACGATGTACCTGAACTACTTCGATTTCCTACATAATGCCGTGGGTATCAAGACGGCATCCGATGTCTATTTCAGCAAGGAGCCTAAGGACCTGACCGTGCCTGAGGCTGCCACACTGATAGGTCTCTGTAAAAACCCCTCCTATTATAATCCTGTGAGGAATCCCGAGAGAAGCCGTGAACGTCGTAATGTCGTACTTGGACAGATGGTAAAGTACGGCTACCTCTCTCAGGCTGACTTTGAAAAATATTCGGCTGAACCTATCAAGTTGAAGTTCCACGTCTCTGACCATAAAGATGGTATTGCCGTCTATCTTCGTGAATACCTGCGCCAATATCTGACGGCCAGGAAACCGGATCGTGCACTTTACCCGTCGTGGAACATGATTAAGTTCTATAACGACTCCATCAACTGGGAGAATGACCCCTTGTATGGCTGGTGTAATAAGAACAGGAAACGAAATGGCGAGAATTACAGCATTTATACGGACGGTCTGAAAGTCTTCACGACGATAGACTCCAGGATGCAGAAATATGCCGAGGAGGCTGCCTATCAGCATGTGGCCAAGTTCCTCCAGCCCGCTTTCAATGCGGAGAATAAGAAGAAGGCCAATGCGCCTTATTCGTCGAACCTGACGCAGTCACAGGTCCAGCAGATTCTCAACCGCTCTATCCGGCAGAGCGAGCGCTATCGTGTGCTCCGTGAGAATAAAGCGTCGGATGACGAGATCCACCGTTCTTTCCGTACGCCTGTCCGCATGTCTATCTTCACTTATCACGGGGAGGTGGACACACTCATGACACCGCTTGACTCTATCAAGTATTATAAGTCTTTCCTGCGTACGGGTTTTGTCAGCGTCAACCCTCAGAATGGTCATGTGAAGGCCTATGTCGGGGGACTTGACTATGGGCATTTCTCATACGATATGGTGATGGATGGCCGCCGCCAGGTGGGCTCTACCATCAAGCCATATCTCTATTCGCTGGCGATGGAGAACGGGTTCTCTCCCTGTGATCTGGCACCCAATGTCCAACAGACTTATATGGTGGCAGGCAAGCCTTGGACCCCGCGTAATGGCAGTAAGGCCCGTTATGGAGAGATGGTGACGCTCAAATGGGGACTCCAACAGTCTAACAACTGGATCTCTGCCTACCTGATGAGCCGGCTGAGTCCACAGGCTTTTGTCGACCTCCTTCACGAATACGGCATCCGTAACCCAGAGATCCATCCTTCCATGTCGCTCTGCCTAGGCCCATGTGATATCAGCGTTGGTGAGATGGCCAGTGCCTATACCGCTTTTGTCAATCATGGCATCCGTGCCGCTTTGATGTTTGTCACTAAGATTGAAGATGGTGAGGGAAATGTCATCGCCCAGTTCCAGCCGAGGATGAATGAGGTCATCAGCGAGGAGAGTGCCCACAAGATGCTGTTCATGCTCAAGAGTGTCGTCGATGGCGGAACGGCTTCCCGCCTGCGCTTCAAGTATGGGCTTAAAGGAGATTTGGCAGGAAAAACGGGAACAACCAATAATAATAGCGACGCCTGGTTTATGGGATTGACACCTACGCTGGTCAATGCCTGCTGGGTAGGGGGCGACGATCGGGATATCCACTTCGATACGATGGTCATGGGACAAGGAGCGGCTATGGCCCTGCCTATCTTTGCGCTATACATGCAAAAAGTATATGCCGATAAGCAACTTGGCTATAACGAAGATGCTATCTTCGACTTGCCCGAGGGCTACGATCCGTGCTCGTTCATCGATGAGGCTCTGGAGGCAGAAGATAACGAAATAGATGAGATATTTGAATAATCCCTATATATAATATATAAGGTGTAGCCTTATTTTGTCAATATTCCCGAAAACTTTCATGTTTTTGGGAATTTTTTCGTTTAAAAGTTTGGATGGTATTGAAATTATTCGTACCTTTGCATCCGCTTTCGCTCAAAAAACGGGCGACGGCATAGAAGAAAGAGTTCTTTGAAAGATTTACATAGACAGAAGTAGTACAAGAAGCGAGTGCCTTATAATATGATTTGTACAGGCACTTGGGTAGAAGAAACAAACCGTTCAATTCTTGAGGAGGCTGCTC